>UMFP01026221.1_pt1 | contig 13550 bp, 12 predicted proteins | sample 1965031 | NCBI WGS metagenome assembly UMFP01 (sample SAMEA4836048, study PRJEB28245) | human gut metagenome | biome: gut microbiome; material: fecal sample | place: Denmark | collected 2008
TAAAAATATCAAATTTTTGTCTTGACAACTGAGCCATTATAGATTCTATTGACTGTGAATCAATAGCCCGGTGGTTAATGACTGTTGAGTACAAACCCCATTCAATAGGATTTTACCACGCTTATTCCCTAAAGTCACTAACTCGTTTACGTGACAGGCTAATTCGTCAGCGTTCTTTTTATCTCGTAAAGATAACCAATGTTTTAGACCATACTGTTAATAATTTCTACAATCCTATAATGATGTTCTTCATCATTCACCTTGGTAATTTTTGTGCTTTTACTATCATCCTTTGCTCTATAAAAATATTCCTGTCCGTTTAATTTAAATTGCCCATCATAATTCTGCATCGTTAATCCTTTATACACCATAATATATTTATGCTGCCCTCATAAATCTATTGCCACTAATATATAATTGTAAACTATTTTCCCAATCATAGCTTATCGGCAAATAATCTCTTACTTATGAATCTAAGTAACAACATCTCCGAAAGCCTAAATTTATACGAACCACCAAAACAGTGTCAGTACTTAGAAGTTATTCATCTTTATTAAGTCGGTATACATATCTCTCCTATTAGTATTTGACTTATTTGTAAAATCAACTGTGTTATACCAATTAATCAACCTCGCTTTGACTTTGTCATCAATCTTGCTAGCATTAAAGATAAAGAATCCTATTAGATAATTTATATAATCGATTCTGTCAGGTTGTTTTAATGCATTATTTTCAATGAAATCTATTACCTTATCTTCCACTTCTAATGTCAATTCAATACACCTCTTTAAATCTTCCATCGAAATATTACACAACTGGTTCTCCTTCGTATCCGATGGAATAGGTGCAAAATTGTTGCTGTGTACTTTATTCATAACAAGTTCATATGCAGGATTCAGTGCTGATATAGGGTATGAAACCGTTGTTTTTTCAGGTGTAAAGAAATCATATCCTACCTCTATTAATCTATTATTAAATACACTAGTATACTGCTTATAAATATCTATACCATGTGCTTTCAACTTAGAAAAACGCATTTGAATAATACTTACTCTGCTACCCGCATTATTCAACACTTCAAACCACTCTATCTGTTCATCCTCATCCAAATCTTCCGCTGAGTTAATAGTATAGTTATAATTCTTTATTTTACTTCTTACTTGAAGCAAAACATTAGTAACTTCTGGTTTTCTTAATGCAGATTTTTTATTGGTATACTCAAACAATACCGCATCATCTCTATTTAATACTATTCCTACCGGAATCTGATTAGTCCGTATCGCCTGTTCAGATTCTACAAATCGTCCACGTCCTAAATCTAAAACAATATTTCTAAAATCCTCATGATTGCAGTATGCTTTATAATTTGTTGTTAATCTCTGCTGACCATCTACTACTGAAAATTGCCCCCTCTCTACAACATCAATAATTTCTCTATCAATAAATGATACTTGTGGCACACAGTCTTTTATATCATTGATAACATTCATGGAAATAGGTGAAACAGGTGCCTTGCCTAGCAACTGATAATTTAACAATGAAATACATTTGTCTAAAGTCCAACTCAAGTCTCTTTGATACAGTGGCAATGATATTACCTGCTCTTCAATTTTATTACACATCTCCACTATTGACATCTGTGTACTTTTTTTAGTCGGATTTACAGAAGCTGCTTTCACTAATTCTTTGCTAATTCTCATTTATATTCCTCCTTTTGTTGTGCTGCTATTTTATAGCTGCTATATTGTTTTTTTGTGATTTTAGCCTATTTTTGTGTTTTTGTCAATAGCTGATACAAATTTAATATGTTTTATTCTACTAACTTTCATAAAAATAAGCATATTGAAAGAAGGTATGTTTCAACCTTCCTTATCCTTAACTATATCTATGGGCTTTCCCTTGAAAACGTAGGCTCATTCTTAATGATAACCGCTTTATTCCAAGGAGATTTATTTTCCTTGTCGAAAATATATTATATTATTTGCAATCCAGAACTCCATCCTTACTAATTGAGTGAAAACAATTTCAACAATCACATTGTACCAAAGAAACCTTTCTTGTATTTTCAATTGTATTGGTTGATACACCAACTTTTCCTTTTTTCTCTCGATCACCTGTCTTTCTTTTCAATCATAATTTAATCAACGGTGCTCTAAACCGAATTCTTCTAATAGTATCAGGAAAAAAATCAAAACGAATATCATATGTCTGACTTTTTTCATCAACTTTCATGATCGTGCCTTGACCAAAGTTTGAATGCAATACCACATCATTTACCAAAATGTTGCTTTTGAAATCAATGGTGGTGAATAATATCCTCCAACTATTTTACTGCCGTTAATGCAGTTTAAATATTTCACATCAATGTCGCTTAAGAAACTGGATTGTCGTGCAATGAAAGAATCTGCTTTAACCCCATAACTGCTATGATAACCTGTATGCTTCTTCTTTCAGTATCTCATTACATTTACCATGAAAAGTACCAGTAAAACAATCAGCTATCCAGAGGCAAATACGATTATCGTTTTTCACACAAAAAAGCAAAGTGAATTATCCTCCCAAAAACAGCTTCTCCAAAACATATAAACTCTCATATATCTCAGAAATAAGAAGATAGCCTTTGATGCCAAACACTCTCGAATGCCTGTACTTACAAGATTTATCTCCTATAATATGAAGATAAAAAAAGACCTTTTTGGAGTTCCAAACAAGGCCTTATTCATCTTCATATTCTGTTTCTTGGGATAGTCCACTTTACTCTTTTCAAGATAATTGCCTTTGCTCCTGAACATGTCCGTTATTCAAACTCAATTCCAACATCTATATGTTGTGGTTTGTCAATTTTTCGAAGCAGGTATTTTGTATGTTTAGCCTAACTATTCTAATGATTTTTTGAGTTTGCAGGATTTTTTGCTTACATTTTGCTGACAGTTTTTACAAACTCGTTTCAAAACTTGTTTCATTTTGCAACAAGTTATCTGTTTGTAATTATTATATCAACCATACTATTCTTATCTTGTAAATTAACACTTCGATCTTATCCAAAAGCATTGTCACCATTTTCAAATTTTCTGGCTTTTCTCTTCAAATCGTAAATAATATATTAAACATTTACAGCTCCCAAAAAATCGGTATATCTTGCAGGTACTCCATGTGCCAGATCAAATCTATGTCCAACCACAAGTATATTCATTAGTTTTTCCCGTTTTTATAAATTGCTCCACAGTACATATTTTACGCCTTACTTGCAGATTCCTGAATATTCCCATCAACCAATATGTATTCTATTTTATCTCGACGAACATTTTCAAGACTATTATAATAATCTTGAAAATGTTCCAGCCGTCCCCTATGACCATTATCTATTATCAAATATATGGCATAATCAACTTCCTCCTGCTCCATGTACAAAGGTAATTGTTTTGTCACACCGTGTATAAGTTGTGAATTAGATGTCAACTTAATCTCAACTAATATCTTCTGCTTTCCTCCTATTGACAACTTAAAATCAACAGGTCCATGACCATTATTTACCTCTCTTGATATATCAATATTGTTAGCCTTACAATATGCATCAGCAATTCCATAATAAAGCAACTGAGCTGCAGCCTCATGTTTCGGTTGCTTTTTATCATATAACAAACGCCATAACCCGTTATCTTCTATTAATTTTTTAAATCTATAACAAATCTTCAATACAACTTCTCTCATTTCTTTTATATCATTCGGAGGTACCAATAAAAGAGGATATTCCTCTACTTTCTTTTTTGAACTATAATACCATATTATTTGACCTGTTGGGTCCTTATCAAAATCATACTCAGTTGGAGAAAAATTCTTATAATTTGAGACAACAACTTGTCTATATGGAACTTTTTCTATTAGTAATTTTCGCATTTCGCTTTTGGTAAGCTTTGTTCTTCCTTCCAAATCAAGATATTCATTAATATCTCTTCTAACCCTTTCATTTTCAGAACAAGCCACATCTATATCATCAAAGTCTTCAGCAACAGGCAATGGCGTTAATATCTGTTTTGGAAGCAACCATATATTACTTTTATTATAAGGATTTTTCATCAACCCATTTTTTAAATTCAAGTCTCTGTTTATTCTTTTTGTATAGCAAATAATTTCATTTTTAAGTATGTGCGTTAACAAATCACTTATTCTATCACATCCAATTTTTTCTTGAAACACTCCTAACAATTCAAATAAAATCGGATCTACTTCTCCTGATTTTAGCAGTTCTTTTATAGTATTTAATATCTGTTTTCTTAATTCCTTACCAATAGCATTTCCTTTAGTTCCGCTATTAGAATACCCCAAGCATGTTGAGTTAATTTCCTTAAATTTCAAAAATTCCTCTGCTTTTTTCCAATACATGTCACCTGATACTTTTGAATGATGTACTAATGTGACAATTTTCCCAAAATATTCTTCAATTACTAACTTTGCTCCATCGAACTCTGGAATTGTACATATTCTAACCAATGCTGGATCAATAAAGTATTTTGTATCAACATCCAGTATAATATCTAACGCCCCACATAATTCAAAAATTTTTTTATCTATATGAAATGCATCCGTAAAAGATTTTGGCATATAGTTTTCCCCCTTTCTACTTAAACCGCACCTGTAAATTCAATTTAATATACATCTGCCCGTTTTCCTCATAAAGACTCATATATTCATGCCTTCCTGTCGAGGCACGTTCGCAAATAGTATTATCCAACAAGTACTGTTCAAAGAAATTGCGGTTATATATATGATATGCCAGCACTTCTCCATCAGCCTTTACAATAATATAACCCCCATTCGCCTCATCCAATCCGTCCCACGGCTTTGCTGGCTTTAGTCCTAATGCACAAGAACAGAGAAATTTTTTGAATTTGTATTCATACATTGCAGCATCACCATATCCCAGAGGATCCCGTTCTCCCGCCATTGCCACCAGTTTCTTGCAATCTTTAATGTCTTCAGCATAAAAATAAAGAAGCATGTTTCCCAATATTTCAGGCATACTGCTGTCCACCATAATCAGGTTACGCTTAAACCCCTTATGGCTCATGTCGGCATAACTGATTTTTCCTCCATACTCTCTAATCTTTTCCATGCGATCTTGAATTTTGGTTCTGGTTTCTATTGCATTAATCTCTTTCGCTTGTTCGCAGTTCAAACCATCAATTTTATATATAAAATTAGTAGTTTTTCCTGCATTCAAAAGTGTAGGTGCATTTCCGACCTCTGATTTAATTGAAAAACCAACTTTACGAATAAGATTTGTATATACATCCTGAATCTGCATTGTAATATCTGTAGTATCCGTCGATGGTGCTTTAAGTTTTGTAACTTTAATTCCGTTAACAAAAGATGCCACTTCTTCCACTTCAAAACTGCCACTATGTGCTGCAATTTCTTCCAATAATTTATCAGCTTCTTCTCCCAAAGACTCACGATCTATTGTCATAATTCTACGTGATTGTGTTTCTATCACTACCGAATCATTTTCTATACAATAATCATAAATCTCTCCTTTCTGTTCTTCTCTGATAATTTTTAAAATAGGATAATATACATTATCAATCTTTTCAACTTTTTCATTCGCAGCATAAACCCTCCCCTGACTTAATAATCGTAGAAAAGCATATAATTCTGACCATTCACCTTTGTTTCCTGCCATTTTACCATCATTGTTATTTGCCATTCTCCAACACCTTCCTTATCTCTTTCGCAATCGCCTCAATTACATTAACCGTTACACTGTTACCAAATTGTTTATACAAATGCGTGTCTGCAAGTTCCAGTTTAAAATCATCCGGGAATCCTTGCAATCGCGCCCATTCACGAGGTGTCATCTTACGGATTCCTTCTCTATTAACCTCTCCCTTTATATGCGTTACCGGAGTAAAGTTCGTAAGCCTATTATCTATAATAAGATTTCGTTCTCGTCCCATGCCGCCACACACTATTGCCCCTGCCTGACCATCAAGATCACGAATTTCATAGCCAAAACCATTACCCTTTGATTGGTGTCGTGCCTTATGTCTACGCAACGTTTCCATATAAACCGTAGAAAGATAGTATTTCACACTGACTTCCTTTTCTTCCATAATATCCCTAATGCACGTATGAGAATTATGTCCTTCCGGAAATTTAAATTCACTACTGTCAATATCATTATGAAAGGCTACTATATATATTCTTTCTCTGTTCTGAGGCACTCCAAAATCTTTACTATTCAAGACTCTGTCATACACCTTATAGCCAATCTGCTCAAAAGCTCTCTTAATGACCTTAAAAGTACGCCCCTTATCATGAATAGTAAGTCCCTTAACATTTTCACAAAAAATAACTTTGGGCTGTCTGTATTCACAAATTCGAACAACATCTTGAAATAAAGTTCCACGACACATACCCTTATAGTCATCATCAAATCCCATGCGCTTTCCTGCCAGCGAAAATGCCTGACACGGAAAACCCGCCAAGCAAATATCAAACTCTGGAATATCTTTTTCATCTATTTTTGTAATGTCTCCGGCAATATCAAAGTCATCATGGTAATTTAGTTTGTAGGTTTTTTGTGCATATTCGTCCCATTCACTGACAAATACCGTTTCAATATCCTTTCCAAAAGCATTATCAAAACCTTTTCTTATGCCTCCAATTCCCGCAAACAAATCTATTGACCTATACATATTGCCTTGTCTCCTTTATTTGTAATAATTGTCCATGTCCATCATTATATCGAAAATAGTTTCCTCTATAACTTGAACACACTCATCTGTATGTTTGGTTATATCTTTTCCCCAAAAGCGAATAACCGTCCATCCTAAATACTGCAGTTGTTGATTCACTTCCTCATCCCGTTGCTGATTCTTTGATATCTTTTCAATCCAGAAATCAGCATTCTTACCCCTCTCCAACTGTGGCTTTAGGACCTCCCAGTCCTTTCCATGAAAAAATTCACTATCACAAAAAATAGCAATTTTATACTTTGTCAACACAATGTCAGGCTTCCCTGGTAATCGCTTATCATTTTTTCGATAGCGATATCCCTTCTTCCACAATGCTTTTCTTAAAGTCAGCTCAATACCGGTATCTCTATTTTTGATATTTTTCATGTTTTTATGGCGCTGTTCCTTTGTTAGCCGATCCATCCAATCACCTCAACATTACATCTCCTCATCAGGTACGACTTCCATAATATCTGATATATCACTGTTCAAGGCGATGCATATTTTAAGCAAAATGTCAGTATTAACATTTTCATTTCTACCTAATTTTGCAATTGACGCAGAACTGATTCCTGCAGCTTCTGCCAGCTGCTTCTTCTTCATATCTCGGTCAATCAGCAACTTCCACAACTTCTTATAACTAATCTTCATCTTACTCCTCCAAAGATGCTCGATCAAATAAAACTTCGCCAAAATCGAACATACTTTCTGTTATCTTATCACAATTCGTTCATGATTTCAAGAGAAATCACAATAATTTATGAGAACGCTTAATTTTAATATTTTTGAAACCCATTCTATATTCAAAGCTCTTCCCAATACTATCTTACATATAAAACATCTCTGTGATATTCCAGATATGCAAGCAATTTTGTCGAAGGTTGCAAATCAACCTTCATCCCCTTAAATATGTGTAGTCGCGATTCATTTGCTGCTCCAACATACGGAGATATTATCATATTCCCTTCTATCGTAAATGTAATTAAGCCACTGTCAAACAATCTATCCATATTTGCACTCAGCAAAAGTCCATTTTCTGTGTCAATTCTTTCTTCATTATCACACACCCGCCATGGCTTAATGTGGCTTGCAACCAACAATTTGGGTGTATCAATCCCCGTGACAACACAATGATGATTATACTTTTTCATTAAGTTATCACGATATTTTCCCTGCCCTATTCTGGCTTTAATAATAACCTGTTTCTCCGTATCATTTAATATCGGTGAGTTCTTTATTTCTTCTTCTAATTTTTTCTCAGTACAATCATCGTCGTTTTTTTCCATCATATAATATCTATACTGCTTAAGTGCATTGCTATACATATGATTTCCGCGAGTATTTTTCTCTATAAATAGCAGATCCTCAAAAATGTTGTATACAGCAATATCCAATTCTACAAGATTCATATTAAACAAACTTTTATTTACAACTTCCCGTTCTAACATCTCATTAGATACAGTGTTCACTGCCCGCTTGTATTTATAAACAGAACTCTCACTAAGATTAGAATTTCGTATCATCCAATCGGAAAATTCGTTTAAAATTTCCATTTCGAGGCACCTCCTTCAAATATACCATTCTACTTGGCAAACTCCACTATAGAAGTTCCCTTTTCTAAAATTAAAAGCATATTCTTTTAAAAATCTTTTCCCTTTAAATTATCAAGCGACAATCTATTATTTTCACACAAGAATGCGTTTTTTCCAAATCGTGCTCGTATTCTTTTCCAACCATCTGCACCTTCAATAGACTGGATAAATGCAAGTTTTCCCGCAATTATTCTTTCCTGATAAAAAAGCCGTTTCCTCTCCCCATCACAATTATTATCTTTTAACATTTGTAAATCTTCTAAATATTGATAGTATTCATTCACAACAGCATAAACATATTTTCTACCAACAGACAACTTATTTCCAGCATCAAAATGAACTATATTAATACCTATGTATTTTATATGCTGACCATCTTTTCTCAAAAAAATCTGCCTTGTTTTTTTAGAATTTATTTTCAATTTTAAATTACATAAAAGCATCTCTACTTTTTGATTTATTTCCTTGTAGTCGCTTTCAGTAAATATTGTCTTCTTTGATATAAGTATATCATCTGCATATCGAGTATATATACAATTTCTCAAAGAACAAAATTCCGTGATTTTTTTATCAAAATCCAACATATAAATGTCTGACAACAACGGAGATATTACTAAACCTAATGGTAATTTTTTCTCAAAATAAAAACTTGCAACAATCTTTTTCGTGATAGTATCATATATAGAATCTATATTAAATACTCTTTTTATCTTCTCAATCAATATTTCAAATTTAATACTGTTAAAAAATTTACTTATATCATACTTAATATAAGCATCGTTATTTTTATGTAATTCTACACATTTTTTAATTGAACCACCCTTCTTATACGCAAATGATAGTTCACTTGAAGTATATTTCTCCCGTAAAGATGACATCATTTTCTCATGAATTTTTCTCATCGCATGTCCTTTTTCTGTATCTACATATTTCACCAATTCACGTTTTTTCTTTCCTTTAGTAATAGTAAATGATGTATAAAATTTCTGTTGATTACTTGCACAACTTTCCACTAGCAAATAGTCCTCCTCACTAATTCCAAACACTTGCAACGGATTATTTCCATTAATTTCCTCACAAGTATCAAGAATAGTATCCATATGTTTATCTACCAATCTCAATCCTCTATATGTAGAATAACAATGATAAATATAACAAAACGTTACCATATGATATACAATAGTATCAAAAGAATAACTCAATTTGGTATACAGTTCTATTTCTTTCCCACAATGTATACCTTTTTTTATAAGATAATTTAAAAAAACTTCTTTTGTTATTCTCTGAATGGCATCAACGTTAAAATCTGCAATTGTTGCTTCCTTATTGGTTACTAATTTGCTTTGATTAAGTTCATACATCAACGACATTACAACATCAAACAACATACCAATTGATATATGCAAAATCGTTTTCCCATCTCTGGTTTTGTAGAAAATATGAAAATCATCATCCGGATATTGTTCATTTTCTTCTGTATATAGTGATTTTTCTTTTTTATCTTTGAAAATTATATCACTTGCAATTTCCTTTTCAATATTTTCAGGAACAATGTCTGCTATAAATCCATAATGTTCGACAGCATAATCACTGGAAATAACACTACGAGTAATCGCCGGACGATATTCTATACATTTAGCTTGTTCCGAATTCATTTTCAGAATAACATCTTTAACAAAATATCCAACATTTGACTTATTAAGAATATCTGATTCCTTAGGAACATATGCAACAACGCTATTTGTAAATGCATGATTCATAAATAACCCTAATTCCGAGGCGGCTGATAACGTATCCAAAAAAATATATGTTTTACACGATATTGCAGCAAATATTTCCTCTAACAACTGAATGTTCACGTTTGAGTCTTTTATATTATCTTCCGTCAAAAAATCATCAATAATCAATGGTAAAACACCATCTCTATAATGCTTTCTAAAGCATTTTCTTAAAAGATATCTTCTGTCACTTTTATTACCTTTTTTAAAGTATGGTCCACACAAAAAAATAATTGGTCTCTTAATTAACACTTCATCTCTTAAAATGTATCCCATGTATATCCTCCTCATTAAAAAAAGAAATCCTACCAGTAGGAAAAGGAAGAAGAAAGCAATGACTGCGCTTTTCGAGCGCAGGCGCGCGAGAAAAGTAAGGGAATTGCTTTCTTCTTCCTTTTCTCTACTGCCAAAAACTCCTTTTTATATCTTTGTCATAGACAAAATACTAGGATTTCTTTGTAGCTATCCTATCACTGTATTCCGTTTTTGTCAAATAATATTTATATGCCTCTCTTCCAACTCTTTTGGATTTTGACAAAAAATTGAACATCCCACTTTCCGCATCCCACTTCCACCCCAAGTTTTCTAACAATTCATCCTCTTTATTTAGTTCCAATAAAATAACCAATAACCTGAATATACCATTTGCATAAGACCGCTTAACTCCAGTACTCCTTTTAAATAATGCGTTACTCTTTTCTTGTATTAACATCAATAGTAAAAACAACTCTCTGTTTGTAATTTGAATACCGGTTTGCAAAACACTAACACTCATTTTTGTTTTTATTTCAACCGGCTTTGCAATCTTAAATGTCAAATCTTGACTTTTGAACTCACTTTGCAGTGAAACTTTTTGTCTAAGCTGTCTTTTTAAACAACTCACAAAATACCCACTGTCTTTCCTATTAAAATCAAGCAATAAATGATATATTTCAACTATTGACAAATATATATTAGCCTTATCTTTAATGATATAGAAATAAAATTCATCTTGAGTAATCTGAACACCATACTCATACCATTCATCCATATAATTCAATTTAACATTCTGTAGCATGATATAATGTTTTTTATCTTGAATCTCATATCCTTTATCTATATATGATTTCATTTCAAGTAGTCTCTTCGCTCTCATGACAGGAATAAAATTTTTCACACTGTCCCCTCCAACTTCAAAATGTTCTACCAAACAAATCCTGTCTCTAAATATCATGACGTATTTTTCATAGATTATAGATAGATTCGTCGTTTGCTTACATCAAAACCAGGAAGCCCCTATTCCACAGTATTTCCCAATCCCCCGCACTGCCCATTCGGATTCCGCTTCGCTCCATCCTCATGACGGCTGACGCCGTATAGTCTCACCCGAAAAATCATCTTTACGAATGCAAGCATTCGACATATGATTTTCGGGTTGCGACTGCACTGCTTACAACTTACTCAAACTCAATCGTTCCAGGCGGCTTACTCGTCAAATCATAGAATACCCGGTTGACTCCCTTAACCTCATTTATGATTCTCGTCATTACGGTCTGCAGCACCTCAAACGGAATATCTGCGCTTTCTGCGGTCATGAAATCAATGGTCTTCACGGCACGAAGCGCAACGGCATAATCGTACGTTCTCTCATCGCCCATAACGCCGACGCTGCGCATGTTTGTGAGGGCGGCAAAATACTGGTTGATGTCGCGGTCGAGACCGGCTTTTGCAATTTCTTCACGGTAAATCGCATCTGCATCCTGCACGATACGGACTTTTTCAGCGGTTACTTCGCCGATGATACGGATTCCGAGTCCAGGACCTGGGAATGGCTGACGGAATACGAGGTATTCCGGAATGCCGAGTTCGAGACCGACTTTGCGGACCTCATCTTTGAAAAGGTCACGGAGAGGCTCGATGATTTCTTTGAAATCAACGTAATCCGGGAGACCGCCGACGTTGTGGTGGCTCTTGATGACAGCGGATTCACCGCCTAAGCCGCTCTCTACAACATCCGGATAAATGGTTCCCTGTACGAGGAAATCAACAGCACCTACTTTTTTTGCTTCCTGTTCGAAAACGCGAATAAATTCTTCGCCGATAATTTTTCTCTTTTTCTCCGGTTCTTCGACACCGGCTAATTTTTCATAAAAACGATCCTGCGCATTGACGCGGATGAAATTCAAATCATAGTCGCCGTCCGGGCCAAATACTGCTTCTACCTCATCGCCTTCATTTTTACGGAGAAGTCCCTGGTCTACAAAGACGCAGGTGAGCTGGTCGCCGATAGCTCTGGAAAGAAGCACGGCTGCAACCGAGCTGTCAACACCGCCGGAAAGAGCGCAGAGCACGCGGCCATTGCCGACTTTCTCACGGATTGCCTTAATCTGATGCTCAACAAATGAATCCATGCGCCAGTCACCGGAACAATGACATACATTGTAAACAAAGTTGGAAAGCATTTTCGTTCCCTCTTTGGTGTGAAGCACTTCCGGATGGAACTGAATGGCGTACAATTTTTCTGATGGATTTTCAGCGGCTGCCACCGGACAATCTGCCGTATGTGCACAGATATCAAATCCCGGTGCCACCTTGGAAATATAATCAAAATGGCTCATCCAGCATACGGTGTCTTCGCTGACATCCGTAAACAATGCTGAATTTGCATTTACATGAACATCGGTTTTTCCGTACTCACGAACCGGTGCTTTCTCCACCGTTCCACCCAGCACGTGCATCATCAACTGAGCGCCGTAGCAAAGGCCGAGTACCGGAATACCCATTTCAAATAATGCTTTATCGTAAGAAGGAGCACCATCCTCATAGCAGCTGTTTGGTCCGCCGGTCAAAATAATGCCCTTTGGATTCATTTCCTTTATTTTTGCTAAATCCGTTTTATACGAATAAATTTCACAATATACATTGCATTCTCGGACTCTGCGCGCAACTAACTGGTTATACTGACCGCCAAAGTCCAATACGATGACTAATTCCTTATTCAAAATTAGTTTCCTCCTTCTTCATTTGATTCTAATAATATTGTGTAAAAGCCTTTTCGTGCTGGCACGAACGCCTTTTGTACTTTTTACCCTAGTATCTAACACATTTTATCACGAAACATCCTATGGGGTCAATGAAAACTCCTACAAATCAAAATACCCGACAAATTTAACATCATGCTTTCCTTTTGGAAACAAATAATGGTAAAGTGCGATAAAATAATCATCCGTCATACTGGCAAGATAATCGACGACAAGCTGGTTCTTCTCCTGCTCGGCATACGGTTTTCTGACATGGGATTTGACATAAAAATTATTTTTCTCCATGTATGCCATGTGATGACGGTAAAAAACAGAAGATTTGTCTCCGCTTTCTGCCTGACGTAAAAGTTCCTCATACAATTCACCAAACATTGGGCGGATTTCATTTTCATATAAATCGTTGAGCGACTTATTGTTATAAATCAT
>UMFP01056590.1_pt1 | contig 13495 bp, 10 predicted proteins | sample 1965031 | NCBI WGS metagenome assembly UMFP01 (sample SAMEA4836048, study PRJEB28245) | human gut metagenome | biome: gut microbiome; material: fecal sample | place: Denmark | collected 2008
CAGGATAGCCGCCGTGCGCGGGCCGGACAGGGCCAGGTGGTAGAGCGCTACCACGTTGCGGCCCACGTTCTTCAGGGTTGGCTTGCGCTGGAAACCGTTGATCTCAATATGGTGGAACGGGTACCCTGCCTTGGTTACAAGGCCGTACTCCATACCCTCTTTCCGCCCGGCAAAGTGGATCTCGGCCGCGGGGTCCGCCGCCTTTAAGGCTCCGGCAATGGCAAGCGCCGGGTTGATATGGCCGGCTGTGCCGCCGGCAGCAATCAAAACACGCATAGTAGTTCCTCTTTTCTCCGTAAAATCGAACGTTTATGTTATGGCAATACCGCATAATTCTAAGTGCCGATACGGCGAGCGAGGTGCGGCAGCTGCTAAGCCAAAAGCGCAGATAATACTTTGTGTATTATCGAGTATTTTGGCAACGCAGATGCCGTGCCGCAGCCGCCGGAGCGGTGCTTAAGCCGTAAGGCGGGAATTGTGCGGTATTGCCCTATATCTGAAACCAAAGAGAACAATGCTTTCCGCAGGCATGCGGGAATTCTCAGTTGCTGTGCAGGGCTTTGTGGGTGCGGCGCTGCGGGTTCATCCGGCGGGCAAGTTCTTCATGCGAGCGCTTGCTGCGCGCAGCGTTTTGCGCGTTGCCCGCCCGCGATATGCTTAGTATAATGCCCATCTCACACAATAGAATCAGCAAGCTGGTACCACCGGAGGAAAAAAATGGCAGGCTGATGCCGGTATTTGGGGCCACATTGGTGACCACCGCAATGTGGATCATGGCCTGCCAGGCAATTTGCGACATAATGCCAATACCCAGCATCGTACCAAAATAATCCGGCGAGTTCAGGGCGATGATAACGCCCTGAATGATCAGTGCGGCAAAAAGACCCATACAGATCACCGCGCCGATAAAGCCCAGCTCTTCGCACAGAACGGAAAAGATAAAGTCGTTGCTGGCTTCCGGCAGCCAGAGGTGCTTTTGGCGGCTGTTGCCAATGCCCAGGCCGGTCAGCCCGCCGGACGCAATGGAATACAGGCTCTGCTGGGTCTGGTACAAAATATCGCCCTCGTCACCGTTCCATGCGCCGAGGCGCTGCTGAACATAGTTATTCTGTCCGGTCAGCATTTTGTAAATCACAAACACAGCCGCGCCTGCCGCCGGGATGCACCAGAACCGGCCCACACCGCCACACAAAATCATACTGCCCGCAATCAGCAGGATCAGCATGATAGCAGAGTTATGGGGTTCTTTGTACAGCAGAACCACCACCGGCAGCAGCGGCAGCACGGGCAGCACAATGCCGTAAAGCAGTGTTCCCCGTTTTTCATAATACCGGTCCGTAAAGCAGGCAAGACCCAAAATAGCCGAAAACTTTGCCAGCTCCGAAGGCTGCAGGGTTGTGCCAAACATATACACCCAGCGGTAACAGCCGTTGTACGGCTCACTGAACAGGGCCCACACCAAAAGCAGCAGCGTTAAAATGTATAAGTACCAGTTCATGTGGCGCAGGCTGCGGTAGTTGATGTTGGAAATCAGATACATCAGCACCAGCCCCACCACCGCCAGAATTACCTGCGGGCGGATAAAGTGGTAAATATCCCCCTTGAAGCGGTAATACCCGGTGGAATAACTGGCGGAGAACAGCATGATCAGCCCGTAAGTCAACACAAGGATCAGCGTGCCGACAAGTCCATAGGAAAGTTTGCCGCGTTCCTCTTTTTTGAACGCAATTTCCTTAAAAAACCTGCCAATGTTGCCAAAGGCCAAATCGAAAAGCTGGGCAAACGTCATTTGCGGCACAGCCCCCTTTCTGATATTTTATGCCATGTAAACGTACATCAGGCCCAGCACCACGCCGATAATGGCGATCAGGCTGAAGAAAAAGTCGATCTTGACTTCTTTCCAGCCGCGCATCTCGAATGCGTGGTGGATCGGTGTCATGCGGAAAATGCGCTTGCCGTGGGTCAGCTTGAAGTAAACGCGCTGGATCACTACGGTCATGGCGTCCCAGATATACACAATGCCAAAGAAGAACACCAGCTCCGGCCGGCCCATGATAAAGGCAAGGGCCGTTACCATACCGCCCAGGAACATGCTGCCGGTATCGCCCATGAACACTTTGGCCGGGTAGAAGTTCCACACCAGGAAGCCCGCTGCCGCGGCAGCCGTTGCCGCCGCCAGAACGGCCACATGATAAAAGCTGAGCATGCTGGCAGCCAGCAGGTAGCCCAGCATGGAAACAAAGGTCACGCAGGAGCAAAGGCCGTCCAGACCATCCGTCAGGTTGACGGCATTGACCAAAAAGATGATGCCGAAGAACGCAATGGGGTAATACACCCAGCCCAGATCTACCGCACCGATAAAGGGCAGCATAATGATGGTGGTCAGCAGGCCCTGTATGTGCAGCCCCACCAGGAAGCCGCCGGTAACAATGAACTGCATGATAAGCTTTTGCCAGGCAAGCAGGCCCAGGTTGCGGTGCTTGACGACCTTGATATAGTCATCCAGAAAACCGATAAAGCCGGAACCAAACGCCAGGAACAGCGCCAGCAAGGCGGCGCGCACCTGAACAATACCCAAAAGATCCTGTGCATAGCGGTAGAACCCGGCATACACCAGGCCGCAGGCCACCAGAATGCCAAAGATGAAGCACAGGCCGCCCATGGTGGGTGTGCCCTGTTTTTTGTTATGCCAGGTCGGGCCGGATTCCCGGATGGTCTGGCCGAAGTGCAGCTTGTGCAGTGCCGGAATTACAAAACAGCCTGAAAGTGCCGTAACGGCAAACGCACCGATTGCCGCGGCAACCAGCATCCAAGAAACGATCATTCCCATGTGATATTCCCCCAAAATATGCAATTATGCGTTTGGCAGCGCCGCGTAAAGCTGCTTTAATACATCATCCAGCTTCATGGCGTGGCTGGCTTTTGCCAGCACAACATCGCCGGGGCGGACGTTCTGCCGTAGATATTCTACTACTTCCTCCGCCGCTTGGCAATGGATGGTTTGCAGCCCTTTCTGGCGGGCTGCTTCGGCCATGGCTGCGCTCAATGGGCCGTAAGCCACCAGCAGGTCGGCGGCATCGGCAGCCCATTCGCCGGTCTGGCGGTGGCCGGGTTCACTGGCAGCGCCAAGTTCCAGCATATCGCCCAGCACGGCAATGCGGCGGCCGCCGGGGCCGGGCTGGCGGCCATGCAGAATCTGCAAAGCTGCTTTCATGCTGTCCGGGCTGGCGTTATAGCAATCCTCAATAAAGGTCACACCGCCGTGCTGCACAATGTTCTGGCGCATACCGGTGGTCTGATAGCTGGCCAGCGCACGGGCGGCGCGGGCACGCTCCAGCCCAAGGCGGGTGGCTGCAGTGTAAGCAGCAAGGGCATCATACACGGTATGAACGCCTGCCGTGGGGATGGTTACACTGAACTCATAGGTTTCACCGTCCACGTTATCCACCAGGGTAAAGCCGGTACCCTCCCCTACGGTATGAATATTGATGGCGCGCACATCGGCGGAGCTGGAGCGGATGCCGAACCACACCGGGCGCAGGCGGCCGGGGATCTGTGCGGTGGGCAGCAGGTCATCGTCCGCATTCAGAACCAGCGGGGCGCCGTCCGGCAGACCCTGACAGATTTCCATCTTTGCCTTCAGTATATTCTCCCGTGTGCCCAGATTTTCCAGGTGGGAAACGCCGATCATCGTAATGATACCGGCAGACGGCCGCGCTGCGCGCACCAGGCGGGCGATCTCGCCTAGGTGGCTCATGCCCATTTCCACCACCGCATACTGGGTGGTATCCTCCAGGCGGAACAGCGTGTTGGGCAGGCCGATCTCATTGTTCTGGTTGCCCTCTGTTTTTAAGGTATTGCCAAAAGCCGAAAGAACCGCATAGCAGAACTCTTTGGTGGTGGTTTTGCCCACGCTGCCGGTCACACCGATCATCAGCGGGCTGAACAGCGTGCGGTAGTTGGATGCCATACGGATCATGGCAAGGTAGCTGGATTCACAGATGACAAGGTGATCCTCCGGCACGCCCTCCACGGGATGGTTGGCGATCACATACTCGGCCCCGGCCTGGTACGCCTTGGCGGCATAGTCGTGGCCGTCCACACGCTCGCCGGGGAAGCAGACAAAAATGCAGCCCGGCTGCACCTTGCGGGAGTCCGTTACAACGGCGGTGATGGGCACCGGACGGGCCAGTGCCAGCCCGGCCAGAAGTTCGTTCGCGTTCATGGGTTTCATGGGAACACGCTCCTTTTGGTTGGTTTAGTTGCGGCATGTTTCAGTTTGCTGTGGGTTCCCCTGCCGTGGCCGGGGTTATTGCTGCTCGGCATCGCTGCCGGTATCATCCTGGGTCGTGCTATCCTGATCGTTTTCACCGGCGGCGTCCTGGGGCGTATCGTCCTGGGCGGCATCGTCCTGCGGGATATCTGCATCCTGCTGGGCATCGCTGCTGCCGTCGGGTTCCGTGGTCAGGGTAACGACTGTGCCGTAGGGCACCACGCTCCCAACCTCAATATCCTGGCTGACAACACGGTCCGATGCACTGCCCGAAATTGCCACATTGACGCCGGAAGCCTTGAGCATCTGTGCGGCAAAGGTTCCGGTTTTGCCGGTGGCATCCGGTACGGTGGTGGTGGCGTCGGTGGTGGACTGGGTATACAGGTAAACCGTGGAGCCTGCGGGCACCACGGTGCCGCCTGCGGGGTACTGATACACAACATCGCCGTCGCTGGTATCCACAAACCGGTGGGAAAGCCCGGCGGCGTTCATCTTGACCTGGGCGGAAGTCCAGCGGGTGCCAATGGCATTTGGCACTTCCACACTGCCGTTGCTATCATAAGAAGCATCCCGTTCAATGCCAAGATACGGCGCGATCTGGCTGATGATGTTGCCGGTAACAGGGGCCACAATCTGGGAAGCGTAGTCAAAGATCCAGCGCGGGTCATCCATCATGACCAGCACCAGAATTTCCGGGTCGTCCGCCGGAAGGATGGCGGCAAAGCTGATGGCCTTGCGATAGTCGCCGTCCGGGCGGTACTTGTAAGCGCCTTTCCAGTCCAGCTGTTCTCCCGTACCGGATTTGCCGCCGATGCGGTAGCCCGCCACATAAGCGCTGGCACAACCGTGATAGTCCAGGTCATTGCTGGTACCGGTGTGACCCACGTTGTTTTCCATCATGGCGCGGATCTGCTCACTGACTTCCTCGCTGACGACCTGGCGCTTAATATCGGTTTCAGCCTGCCATACCACGTTGCCGGTGTCGTCCGTCATATTATCCACCACATAGGGGGTCATCAGGTAGCCGCCGTTCACGGTGGAAGCCACGGCGGCTGCCATCTGGATCAGGGTCAGCTTTTGGGACTGGCCGAACGCGGTGGAGTACAGGTCCGTTTCCACCTGCTCCATCTCCTGCTGGGTTTTGGAGATGCCCTTTGCCTCATACGGCAGGTCAATGCCAGTGGTCTGGGTCAGGCCAAACGCCTGGTAGTAGTTATAAAAGAATTCGGCGCTCATTTTTTCCGCCACCTGGATAAAGTACAGGTTGCAGCTGTGGTTCAGCGCCCCGGCCATATCCAGCCAGCCGTGAGTGTTGCCCTCGGCGCAGCGGTAGCTGTGTTCCCACTCGGTATTGGGGAATACTGTCAGGTCGCCGCCGCAGTAAAACTGCTGGTCCGCCCCCATCAGGCCGGAATCCAGCGCCGCAGCGGCCGTCATGAGCTTAAAGACTGAGCCGGGGTAATACAACTCCGTCACGGCTTTGTTCTTCCACTCGGCCTCACGGATCATGCCCTGCAGCTGGCTTTTTTCGCTGGGAACGTCGATTTCGTTGCCTTCTTCGTCGGTGCTTTTTGTTTCGTTGGGGTTCACAACGCCGTCCGCAATGATATCAGCTACGGCATCCTGCCCCAAACGGCTTTGCAGGACGGAAATATCGTCCGCCGTCAGCGCCGTTCCGGCATTATCCAGGATAGCCTGCAATTTGGGTTCGGTGATAGTATACGGATCGTTGGGGTCAACCTGCGGCACCGTCGCCATGCCCAGCACCGCGCCGGTGTTCACATTCATCACAATGGCGCTGGCACGGTTCTGCACATCATAGTCATCAATCGCGTTGGAAAGCTCGGTTTCCAGCACGGTCTGGATGGTATCGTCAATGGTCAGGTTCAGGTTATAGCCGTTGATAGCCGCGTGGGTATCGCTTTCCTCGTTAGCCAGTTCATAGCCCCATGCGTTCTCGCTGCTGATGCTGCGCCCCGGTGTACCGACCAGTTTCTCATCATACGATTTTTCCAGGCCGTACATGCCGTTGCCGCTGTCATCACAAAAGCCCAAGACCGAGGAAAGGTACATTCCGTTAGGGTATTCCCGCGTGGAGGAGGATTCCTTGTACATGGAAAGCACCGTTTCGTACTTGGCATCCGGATCCCCCTCCGCCTTGCCGTTGGTAATGCGTTTGGTGTTGGCATAGTCAATAATGGATTGCGCCGTTACCATATCAATGCCCTTGGCAATCACGCGGTACTGGCTGTTCGTTTTGCTCAGCTGCTCCTGAATTTTTTCCGCGCTGACGCTCCCGTTCAGCAATTCGCTGATTTTCTGGCTGGCTTCCGCCACATAATCCTGGTTGCACTTGGACGGGTTGGCAATAATGTTCCACACCACACTGCTTTTGGCCAGCAGTTTGCCGTTGGCGGAATAAATAGAGCCGCGCGTGGCGGGGATCTGGGTATCGGAAAGCTGCTGTTCCGCCGCCTGAACACGGTACTGCTCAGCATCCCGGATCTGCAGGGTATACAGCTTATAAATTAGAACGCCGCACCCCGCAGCGATAAAGCCGATCACCAGCAGCAAAACCATGATGCGTCCGTTCAGCGTAAGCGCATGATTCTGCCCCGGCTCCGGGCTGCGGTGGTTGTGATGACGCGTGGATTGATTCTTGTTGTCGGGTTGCTTTGGCATAGGTTCATTCCTTTACAGAAAAGACTGTTTGCACGAATACGCGCCCGCCCATGATGGCAAAAAAAGCGTGCTCCTGTTGGGATGCACGCTTTGGCGCAATGTAAGGGCAGCACCGCATGATTCCCACCTGACGGCTTGGGCACCCAAAGTTATGCGGTATTGCCTTGACCGGATCGGTTACGGGTCAAAACTGCCAAGCAGACTGAGCGCTGCGGTTTTGATACCGGCAAAAAACTTGTCTGCTGTGCCGGCTGCGCGTTCGATCACGCTTTCATCCTCCAGCCGGACATACGTCACCTGGCTGGGGTCCATTTTAACCAGCCCCAGCCGATCCTCCGCTTCCTGCTGGACGCTGGTGCTGTTGGTGATCTGATCCATGGTGGTGGACAGATAGTCGTTATAGCTCTGGGCATTGGTCAGTTCCGACTTGGCGTCATCAATTTCGCCGGAAAGCTGTGTGATGCGTGCCTGGCTGGCGACAATGCTGGCAAACAAACCAAAAAAGATGGCAATGACCAGCACCGTGCCCGCCGTGCGGGCAAACTGGCGTGCCTTGCTCAGGCCGTAGCGTCCGCCCTTGACAACGCGCACCCGCGGTGTGCGGGAGGAACCGGAATGATTGTTGGTTGAAATTTCTGCTGCTGTGGAAGCCATGGGCGCCGCCCCCTTTCTCGTATCGTAAAATTTCGGCTTTCCTTAAGCTGTGCGGCATGGTCACAAGCGCCATGCCGCGCTGCCAATGTTCCCTCCTGGCACGCTTATAATTTTTCCAGTACGCGCAGCTTAGCGGAACGGCTGCGGCGGTTTTCTTCCAACTCACCAGCGTCCGCTTCAATCGGCTTGCGGGTAATCAGTTTAGCTTTGGGCATCCCGCCGCAGGTGCAAATAGGCTGCTCCGGCGGGCAGGTGCAGCGCTGGGCCCAGCGGCGGAACTTCTGTTTTACCAGCCGGTCCTCCAGGCTGTGGAACGTGATGATGCAGAACCGCCCGCCGGGGGCCAGGCGGCTGAAAATCGCCTCCATCCCCTCGTTCAGGGCATCCAGTTCCCCATTGACGGCAATCCGCACTGCCTGGAAGCTGCGGCGGGCGGGGTTCTTGTTCTTGCGGCGCTCGGCAGGCGGCATAGCGGATGCAATCAGGTCCGCAAACTGCAGGGTCGTCAAAATCGGGGTTTCCTCCCGTGCTTTCACGATTTTACCCGCAATCTGCCAGGCATACGGTTCCTCACCATAATCGCGCAGGATGCGGGTCAGTTCCTCACGGTCCAGGGTGTTCACCAAGTCTGCCGCGGTGGGCCCCTGCTGGCTCATGCGCATATCCAGCGGGGCATCCGCGTGATAGGAGAAGCCACGCTCGGCATCGTCCAGCTGGTGGCTGGAAACGCCAAGGTCCAGCAGCGCGCCGTTGATGAAGGGGATCTCCAGTTCATCCAGCACGCGGGCGGTTTCGCGGAAGTTGGCCTGAACCACCTGGGCGGGTAAGCCCTTTAGCCTTGCGGCAGCGGTTGCCACCGCATCCGGGTCCTGATCCAGCGAGATCAGCCGCCCGGTGGTCAGGCGTTTTGCTATTTCCTTTGAGTGCCCTGCCCCGCCGGCCGTTCCGTCCAGATAAATCCCGGCAGGGTCAATGGCCAACCCATCAAGGCATTGGCTGAGCAAAACGGGGATATGACTAAATTCCACGGTGTTCTCCTCTTTCCCCGTTTCACACGGTTTAACATGCAGGGGTACACCCCCGCTCAAAGTGTATCTTAAAAATCAAGGTCTTCCATTGCGGCGGTAAAATCTTCATCGCTTTCCGCCTGGCGGGCTTCCCAATCCTGGGTGTTCCAGATCTCCGCAAAGTTGCGGTTGCCGATCACGCTCACATCGTGGTCCAGGTTGGCGTATTCCCGCAGTTTTGCGGGCAGCTGAATGCGGCCCTGCTTATCCGGTGTTACTTCCACCGCAGAGGAATACAGCATACGGCTGACATTGCGGCCCTTTACCATACCTTTTTCGGCAATGCGCTGGGCCACTTTTTCAAACTCCTCCGGCGGGAACGCGGCAAGGCAATGGTCCAGCCAGCGGGTCACGATAAAGGTTTCGCCCATTCCATCCCGGAACTTCGCGGGGAAATTCAGACGGCCCTTTGCGTCCACTGCGTAGTCATACTGACCCATGAACATTGTCGAACCCGCCCCCTTCCCGGTTGGAACTGTCGTTTTTTTAGCGTTTCAGCGGAATTTCGCGGTTAACAACCCTGTGGAATGTGTGGATAACTCACCACTTCAACCCCAAACTGCCCACTTTTACCCACTGGAACACTTATATAGTACCAAATCGCGGGGCAAAAAGCAAGCCCACAGCGCCAAAAAGCGCTGCGGGCCATAAAGTTTTCACAAATGCTGTCTTACTTGTTGTTTGCAGGGCAGGAACCGTGCAGATCTCTTTCACAAAGCCCGCACAGGGGGCCGATTTTACAGATTCGGTTTCTGTGGGCCATGGGGGCCGCGGCTGGCCAGGTTGCGCAGGTTCATGCGGGTATTTTTGATATCCGCCACACTGCGGGCCAGAACTTCCTCCGAGTTTTTGAGGATATTCTCACAATAAGCCGCGGAGGCATTGTTGATCTTTTTCGCCTGTGCCTGTGCGGCGTTCACCAGCTCCACGGCCATCTTCTGTGCGCGCTTGGTGATCTCTTTGTCCGATACCAGTACCCGTGCGCGTTCCTCTGCCTGCTTGATGATGTTATCCGCATCGGTCTGGGCGTTCTTTAAAATCTGCTCGCGGTCTGCCACAATCTTTTTGCTGTCGCGCAGTTCATCGGGCAGGTTATTGCGCACCTCATCCACGATATCGCGGCAGCGGTCCACATCTACCACACGCTTGGCGGCGGCAAACGGCACAGCGGTACCCTCCTCCAGCGTTTCCTCCAGCATATCCAGCAATTCCTCAACATTCATAGCTGTTCCTCTTTCTCATAGCGGCTTACCAAAATCTTGCCGTACTTATATTGTTTTGCCAAAACAAGCCCCTCAACCTGTTCCGGCAGCTCGGCGTCCAGTTCTGTTTCACACAGCACCACACCGCCAGGGGCCATGTGCGCTGCCAGCTGCGGCAGTGCTTTGGCTACCGTGCCGTGGTGGTACGGCGGGTCCAGCAGGGCAAGATCAAACTCTTCCTGCGTAGTGGCCAAAAAGTGGAACGCATCATCCGGGATGACCCGGCTCTGCGCAAACACGCCCGCCGTTTTGCAGTTGGCCAGCACGATCTGGATCGCCTCGCGGGAAGCATCCAGGAAAACACAGCGCTTGGCCCCGCGGGATAATGCCTCAATGCCAAGCTGGCCGCTGCCTGCAAACAAGTCCAGCACGCGCGCGCCGGGCACAGAGAACTGTACGCTGGAGAACATTGCCTCCTTTACGCGGTTAATGGTGGGGCGGGTAACATCCTCCCCCGGTAGCGCAGCAAGGTTTTTGCCGCGGGCTGTACCTGCAATCACACGCATCATGTTAGGCCGCCTGCCTTTCATTTGTTATATGGCAGCCACCCATCCCGCTGGGAAGCTCAAGCCAGAGCACTCCTATTCGGGATAAACAGTTGCACTTATGGCAATACCGCATAATTCTAAGTGCCGATACGGCGAGCGAGGTGCGGCAGATGCTAAGCCAAAAGCGCAGATAATACTGGATGTCTTATCGAGCATTTTGGCAACGCAGATGCCGTGCCGCAGCCGCCGAAGCGGTGCTTAAGCCGTAAGGCGGGAATTGTGCGGTGTTGCCTTATACATTATGGATGGTTCAAATCCGCTTGTCAAGGGAGTTTACCGTCATTCATTCTTATTTTACAACCCAGCCTGCAATCCAGCCGGGTTTTCCCCTCCCCTGCCGTTGCCGGCGTTGAGTTCACTGGCGCAGAGCATTATAAATGTTCTCCGCCTTGGCGTGGCTGATGCCCTTGACCTCTTCCAGGTCCGAAATAGACGCCTGCTTGACTGCCGTTACGGTTTTGAAATGTGCCAGCAGTGCCGCGCTGGTCTTGGGGCCAACGCCGGGCAGCTCTGTCAGAGTTGCCGCATAGGACTTTTTGTGCATCATCCGCTTGCGGTAATCGTTGGCATAGCGGTGGGTTTCATCCTGGATATTGGTCACAAAGGTAAAGATATTGCGGTGCCGGTTGATGGCGATTTCCCCGCCCGCATCATCCACAATGGCGCGGGTACGGTGGTGGTCATCCTTGACCATACCAAAGGTGGGCACATGTTCCAGTGCCGTGCCGCGCAGTGCCTGTTTAACAGCGCTCACCTGCCCGCGGCCGCCATCGATCAGCAGCAGATCCGGCATGGTGGCAAACTGGTTGGTTTCATTATCCGGCTTTTCGCCGCGCCGGGCCGCCTCGTACTCCGCAGCCCGGCGGGAAAGCGTTTCCGCCATAGAGGCATAGTCGTCCGTGCCAGCAACGGTGCGCATCTTAAAGCGGCGGTAGCCGGCGCGGTAAGGCTTGCCATCCTTGAACACCACCATACCGCACACGCTGGAGCCATCGCCCCAGTTGGAAATATCATAGCTTTCAATCACCCTCGGCGGGGTTTTCAGGCCCAGCACCTGGGCGGCTTCTTCCAGCAGCTTTTCCTCGCGGGTATAGCGGCCGCTCTCGCGCCCCAGGCGCTCCACAGCGTTGGTGTAGGCCATTGTTACCAGCTTGGCCACATCGCCGCGCTGGGGCACATACAGCTCCACCTTGCTGCCGCGTGCTTCGTTCAGCGCCTGGTTCAGCGCTTCGGCGTCCGGCGGCAGGGTATCTACCGCAATGGTTTTGGGGATCGTCTCGCCATCCAGATAATACTGGGGCAGGAATTCCTCCCGCACGGCTTCGATATCGGTCGTATCATGAAAGACGAACTCCCGCTTATCGGTCAGGCGGCCATCCCGGTAGCGCAGCACCGCTGCGCATACCGCGCGGGTGGTGCCCGCCAGTGCGATGACGTCCATCTCTGTCCCGGCATCCATAACCACCTTCTGGCCCGCCGCCACGCGGTCAATGGCCGCGATCTGATCCCGCAGCAGGGCGGCTGTTTCAAAATCCAGCCGGTCAGACGCCGCCTGCATCTTCTCTTTCAGCTGCTTGACGATATCTTTTTTGCCGTACCGGATCATGCGCAGGGCACCCTGCACCGCTTCGTTATAGGCTTCGCAGGTAATTTTGCCGCTGCACACGGCCATGCACTTGCCGATATGGGCATTCAGGCAGGGGCGGCCCTTGCCGATATCACGCGGGAACTCTTTATTGCAGCGGGGCAGCAAAAAACAGTTCTGGGCAGTTTCCACCATCTCCCGCACCGCAAAAGCCGAGGTGAACGGGCCGATATAATCGGCGTTCTCATCGTCCTTTTGCAGGGCAGCAGAAATACGCGGCCAGGGGCCGTGGGTGATCTTTACATAGCTGTAGCCCTTATCATCTTTGAGCAAGATATTATACTTTGGCGTATGGGCCTTAATCTGGCTGGCTTCCAGCACCAGGGCCTCAAATTCGCTTTGGCAGACGATGACATCGAACGCAAATGCGTGGTTGATCATTTGGGTGACCTTGGCATCATGGGGCACGCCCTCGCGGAAATACTGTGAAACACGGATGCGCAGGCGCTTGGCTTTGCCAATATAGATGATGGTATCCGTTTTATCGCGGATGATATACACCCCCGGCAGCAGCGGGAGCATACAGGCTTTTTTGTAGAGTTCTTGTTTTGTCATGGTTTTTGAATAAGGGTGGTGAGTGATTTTTTGTCTGTGCGGCATGGCCGCGCAGACAAAAAAAAGCGGGTGACCAGTCACCCGCCGCAAAAACAAAAGATCTGATTATTCAGAGAAGCCGGAGTTGACCAGCTTGACCAGACCATCCACAGCAGCCTGTTCATCGGTGCCGTCAGCAATGATACGGATGGTGGTGCCGCCAACGATGCCGAGGCTCAGAACACCCAGCAGGGACTTAGCGTTGACGCGGCGCTCTTCCTTTTCGACCCAAATGGAAGACTTATACTCGTTTGCCTTCTGGATGAAGAAGGTGGCCGGACGAGCGTGCAGACCTACCTGATTCTCAACGGTAACTTCTTTAACGTACATAATTATTCTCTCCTACTTATATGAAAAGATACGCCCAAGTTCTCTACCGCGGGCTCCTTTCAGGCGGTATTGCACAATCAGTGCCGCCTTGATTGTTTATATTTTATCCCATTTGTTCGACTTTGTACAGTGTAAATTTGCAATTTTGGCAGGATTCCGCATTTGGCACAAATCGCGCCGGGCCCGCTTGTGCAACTTTACTAGTTTATTTTCAACCGGATTGTAGATAGACTACAAAACCTGTACGAAAAACCGACAGAATACCGCAGGTTCAGCCTTGATCCTGGGGCTGATAGCGCATAACAAGCTCTTTGCAGGGCTTGCAGAATGCTACATCCACCCCCGGCTGGTACATGTTCCGCACGCCATCCGGCAGGTAGCCCATGCGCCGGTAAAGGCCGATGGCCGCCGTGTTTACATCCAGCACGGCCAGCCAGGGC
>UMFP01040475.1_pt1 | contig 13447 bp, 10 predicted proteins | sample 1965031 | NCBI WGS metagenome assembly UMFP01 (sample SAMEA4836048, study PRJEB28245) | human gut metagenome | biome: gut microbiome; material: fecal sample | place: Denmark | collected 2008
TGACAAGGTAGAGAGCACCGTGCGTCGTATCATCTCCGAAGACAGCCGTATCTTGAATACTCCCGAACCGTTTGTAGCTCTTCATGCCTTGGATGCCAGCAGTGTGAATGTGGTGATTCGTGTTTGGGTGAAGAGCGGAGACTACTGGGGCGTTTATTTTGATATGAACAAGAAGATTTACTCCGTATTCAATGAGGAAGGTATCGACTTCCCATTCCCGCAGTTGACGGTGCATCAGGCGAAAGACTGAGTGGGCTACAAGTTTCAATTTACTGGCTATCAGCTACTATAAGTTACGGGCTACAAGTGTACTGCATTATCATACTGCAGGACGCTTGTAGCCCGTAACTTAATAGTAGTCGGTAACTCCGTAATTTATTTATAACTTAATTCTGCCTCTATTTCTTCGCAGACATCTTGCTCCAGGTTGAGCAGCTGATTGATTTCTTTTCGTTTTTCCAAATCCGTGAAATAGCTCTCCACTACTGCATAGATGTTGAAGCCGGTTGTGGAACCCGCAGCCAAATCCAATGACTCAACCATTTTCTCTACTGCTTGATGAATGCGTTTCTTACTGATAAAATGCAGTTCATTACTATGAATTAAGCTCTTTTCCATGATATTTTCTGTTTTAGTTATTGTAGTTATAACATTCTATCAAGCAAGTAAGTTCATGTAGATTGAACAGATTTGACAGTCGGTCGAATGATATTTTTCCTATATTTGCAAAAAATATAAACGCGGCAATGAAAGAACTGTTTATAAAAATACTCCGTTTTCTGATGTTTGTACTGGTCGTAGCTTTGGGCTGCATCGGATATAACATCTATGAAGATACGTTGGCTGCTGTGTGGATACCCGTAGGGGTAGGACTTGTGGTGGCAGTCGTTACACTTCCTCTATATAAAAAATGGATATGGCTGACAACGATGGAGCAAAAGGCAGTGAATATATTGTGCCATGTGGTGTGCGTGGGTGTCATCAGTTGTTCGCTTTTTCTGGTAGGGAATTATCGGATGGCGGCTCCTGCTTCGACAAAGGAGGTGACGGTTACCGTACTTGAGAAGCTGATAAAAGAACATGAAAAGAGACGTAAAGTAGGCAAGCATCGTTATGTGTCGGACGGAGTACGTAAGGAATATTACTTAAAGGTGGCTTTCGAGGATGGAGCGATAGAGACCTTGCATGTTTCCACAGCCACATACAACAAAGCACGAAAAGGCAAACCGAAAGTCCTGACTTTGCAGAAAGGAGGTTTCGGATTGCCGGTGATAACGAAGGGGCTATAGTTTTCATCCCCCCATGCAAGACATCAGATGAGGAACTGAATGCTCTTCTTAAAGATTTCTGCGTACAAAATGTCCGTCAATCCAAATGGTGGCATGGTGTCCTTTGAATTTCAGTAATACATAATTGGGAGCTGCCGGGCCTTTATCTCCACCTTACCGGTGAGCACTACGCTGTTTCCTTCTTCCTGAAAGCACAAACCTGCTTTCGGATTGGCTGCACCTTTGTTTTAAGACTGTCTTTGCCGGTTGCCAACCATACGGTGGTGGCCCCTTCCGACTTGATATTGCTCATTGGAACGGGGCTGGGATGATATTCTTTATAGGTTGTAAAGATACAGATAAACTGATAGGGAAATCCCTATGTATAAATAGAGAGAATCACGGAAAAGGAGGTTTTTATCATACTACATTTGCTGTATGGATAAATACTAAAACTTTCTATTATGAAAAAGATGTCAGTTGTTTTAGGCTTGTTACTCGCTGTCTTGGTGATGGGCTGTGGCATTTATGAAAGCTACGGGTTTGATTATAAGCAGTTGAGCAGCATTGAACGTGGTATGAGCTTTAAAGAGGTGTGTACCATTTTAGGAGAGCCTGCATTTAGAGATTTGAATAAGGAGGGAGAGGCTTGGACATTCCGCGCTTATACTCCTGCGGGGTGGTCGGCTGTCAAGGTGTGGTTCAAAGACGGAAAAGTGGACGAAATGAAGAGCTATCTGGAGGATACTTATCCGGTTACCACTTCGCGGGACAAGAGTTTCATGAATGAGAAAAAAGAATCTTCCGACAAGAGTAGCGAAACAAAGGTAATAGTTTCGCCGGAAGGGAAACATTACATCAAAATGGGCTCGGTAGTAGTCACTCCCGAAGGCAAGCATATAATAGTACCTTGATTATACCAACATAATCGTTTCCGGATATAGTATAATGTGAATATACCTTTCTATAAAGTGTTGATATTTATAAAGTTCTATATTTTTTGCAGATTTTAGGTATATGTAGTTCAAAGAATGTTATCTGAAATGAAAAGAATGGGCAATGTTTGTCATTGCTCTGTCTTTATCTTATATTTGAGTAGATAATATAGGATATCATTTTAAGAAAGGAACTAATAATAAGATAATAATATGAAGAATATTGAGAAGGCGACCAATAATATGAAAATGGTATATTCCATTCTGTGCAATCTTAAGAAGTGTACAATCTTTGAATTACAGAAACTGACGAAGTTCAGGGATGTGGATTTGTGTTTGGCCTTGGGATATCTGCTGCAGAATAACCAGATTTATCAGAAGCGTATTGATAATATGGTTTACTATGGGGTCATCGCAAAATGAAAAGATATACAATAGGTTTACCACACATTTTGCTTACATGCTTGCATGGTGCTTTCTAATTGTTTGTTATACCGCATTTTACGGTATGTAAGCAGACGCTATGCAAGTATGTAGGCAAACTTTGCTTGCATGCTGTTTTTTCTTGTGCAAATGGCTGGTCTTCTTTCCGCAAAGAACAGCTCTTTCTCCTACTAAAAGCTTATTAATGACTATTGTGCACGGTTGTGATGAAACTTCTTCACTATTGTGGTACGGCTTCTTCATGCTTGTGGAGAAGCCGTACCACAATAGTGCGCATGTCTAACTGTCATTTATTCAGTGTATTGACAGCCTATGTTAGAGCAATAAAAGACTGATAGGCTGTCTTTCATTGGCTGTGTGTTTACCTTCAAAAGAGTGATATGGTAGTGGATAATGTTCATGTTTTGCTGCTTTTTCAGTGAAAGAAATCATGAATATTTGGATACTTGAAAAATAAGTCCCACCTTTGCACGCGAATTAGAAAACCAAAAGAGTTTTGTAATCCTCATCGGAGGGCTGTAAAAATGTCGGATAAGATGACTGGGTAAAACCAATCATTTTATAATGAAATTGTATATCAATAAATTACGTTGATATGGTCATTTTTCATGTCTAAAAACATAATCTAACCACTGTAAAGGTACTAATTTTATGGAATAATCTTCTATTACTGACAGAAAAAGACGATAGGCAAAGACGAATATTTTAGGGACATTCAGAAAATATTATGAGATTAGTCAATTGATTCATGTTCAATACCCCGCAAATAAGGCTTGGCTGTCAAAACTGAGAAATTCCAAACTTGGATATGGCAAAAAACGGAATTTCAGAGATTCAGCCTATATTAGGCTTTATGGAATTTGATATTCTAAAAAAATATCGGAAAAGTTTTGAGAACAATGAGTTGTGCCGTATCCATTCATTTTTTTCTTTTCTCATCCATTGCAAAAGATATGAAATTTAAGGATTCTATTCTTGACTGAGAAAGCTATTCATGACTGACGCTACTTGTAATGAAAGTTACATCTGCAACTCACTGATATAAAGCTGCTGTGGAAAAGTGTCGAATGGTTTTACCGCCATCTTTTGCAAGGGCTGTCAGAGTCTTGGCATCTGCCGTCTCAGAAACAAGTATGACAATGTAAGCCGTGTCTATCTTGCCCATTGCAAAAACTCCGGCGTAAAGCATCACATACCAAAATGATAAAAGACGTTTGATAAAAACTTCTTGCCAGTCGTGAGCGTACCACACGGTTGGAGGGAAGTTTTTTATATGAATAGTAACAAGGATGGTTTAGATATGTTTTGGGGGAAACGTAAAACAGGTCGCGCTATTTAATTAGTTTCATTTTAGTGGAGTATCATCGATACAATATTATCATTGATTACTTTAGAACCATGACGTTGTGTCATTTATTCTTTGATTCTGTTTGGGGGATTTCTGTTTGTTATTCGTCATATTAATAAATGATTAAATGTTTTCCCATATGAAAAGGAATGTTATGATTCGATTTTTTTTGCTTTTTTATGCTGTTTTCTTGTTTTCAATCAATAGTGCTTTAGCAAAAGACTTGGTGAATTACGCTAATACATTGCAGGGTACAGATTCTAACTTTAAACTGAGTCGGGGGAATACATACCCCACAACGGCCTTGCCTTATCCTATGCATGCTTGGTCTGCACAGACAGGTAAGAATGGAAGTGGATGGAAATATCAATATACATCGACTACTATCCGAGGATTTCAGCAAACACATCAATGTAGTCCATGGGTAGGCGATTATAACGTGTTTTCCATGATGCCTGTGCTTGGGCGCTTGGAAGTAGATGAGAATAAACGTGCATCCTCTTTTAGTCATAAGAATGAAATTGCTAAGCCGCATTATTATTGTGTGAAGTTTGACAATGGTATGATGGCAGAAATATCGCCAACAACACGATGCGGGCATCTACGCTTTTCTTTTCCCGATTCTCAAAGAGCTTATCTTGTGTTTGATGGCTATACCAATTTGAGTAGCGTCAAAATAGATGTGGAAAAACGTCGTATTACGGGCTATGTAAACAATGGGAGGTGGGCACCCAAATCCTTTAAGGCCTTTTTTATAATTCAATTTGATAAGCCGTTTGTCTCGTATGGTACTTGGGAGAATAAACAGAATACAATTAAAGAAGGAAATGTTGGAGATGAAGGAAAAGGTGTAGGGGCATATATTGAATTTATCAAAGGTGTGAAGGTAGAAGCCCGTGTAACTTCTTCTTATATAAGTTTAGAACAAGCTGAACTTGCTTTACATGAGGAATTAGGAAAATTTACATCTTTGGAAGATACTAAACGTAATGCTTTTAAGGTATGGAACAATTTGTTTAATCGTGTTTTAGTTGAGGGCGGCAGTGAAGAACAAAAAGCTACGTTCTATTCTTGTATGTTTAGGGCTAACTTGTTTTCTCATAAATTTTATGAAGAAAGGAGTGATGGAAGCCCTTATTATTATAGCCCTTATGATGGGAAAATACATGCTGGTTACATGTATACAGACAATGGATTTTGGGATACATTTCGTTCACAATTTCCTTTAACTAACATTTTGCATCCTACCATGCAAGGGCGCTATATGAATGCCTTGCTTGATGCTCAGGAGCAGTGTGGTTGGTTGCCCTCTTGGTCTTTTCCTTCTGAAACGGGCGGTATGCTGGGGAATCATGCTATCTCTTTACTTGCGGATGCTTGGGCGAAAGGTATTCGTTCCTTTAGTCCCCAACGGGCATTGGATGCTTATGTGCATGAGGCTATGAATAAAGGACCGTGGGGAGGAGCTAATGGCCGTCAAGGGTGGAAAGAGTATTATCAGTTGGGATTTGTTTCTTATCCAGAATCCATGGGGGCTACTTCCCAAACGCTAGAATATGCTTATGATGATTTTTGTGGCTATTTGATGGCGAAGGCTGCTGGCAATAATTTTTATCGTGATATTTTTGCCAAGAATATGTTCAATTACAAAAACGTATATGATCCTTCTGTTGGTTTTATGCGTGGAAGAAAGATTAATGGTGACTGGAGTGAGTTTGATCCCTATGAATGGGGAGGCCCTTACTGTGAGGGAAATGCTTGGCACTATCTGTGGTCTGTATTCCATGATGTGCAAGGTCTGATAAACTTACTAGGAGGGGATGATAAATTTGTGGAAAAAATAGATTCAGTTTTCTCTGTACCCAACATCATAAAATATGGAACTTACGGCACTAAAATCCATGAAATGTTAGAAATGGAATTGGGAAATATGGGACAGTATGCCCAAGGAAATCAACCGATACAGCATATGATCTATTTATATAATTATGCAGGTGCTCCTTGGAAAACCCAATATTGGATACGACAAGTGATGGATCGTTTGTATAACAGTACGGAGAAAGGATATCCTGGAGATGAAGATCAAGGGGGTATGTCTTCTTGGTATGTGTTAAGTGCTTTGGGGATATATAGTGTATGTCCGGGAACAGACCAATATGTTTTGGGAAGCCCTCTGTTTGACAAGGCGACTATAACTTTGGAAAATGGTAACAAATTTGTAATTGAAGCCAGAAATAACAACCGTAAGAATATGTATATCCGTTCTGCTACCTTGAATGGGAAAAACTATACCAAAAACTACATTACTTATCAAGATATAGCTAAAGGAGGCTCTTTGTCCTTGGAAATGGATGATAAACCTAATAAGCAAAGAGGTATAGGCAAGGAAGATAGACCTTTCTCGGTGAGTATAAATAATTAGATGAGTTGTTGAATTATAAATTCTGATTAAGAATGAAGAAATGGGGATTGTATGTATTCTGTGTCTTGTTATCCTATATGAATCTGCAGGCACAAAAGTTACCTATGCCTTTTCAAAATGGTGATAGGGTGGTGTTTTTAGGAAATAGTATTACTGAAGGAGGACATTATCATTCTTACATCTGGCTTTACTATATTACTCGTTTCCCTGAGTTACGTATGCAGATGTATAGCGCAGGTACAGGAGGTGATTCCTCTTGGGATATGTTGGAACGTCTGGAGGAGGATGTTTATGGCAAAAAGCCTACGGTCGTTGTCGCCTCTTTTGGGATGAATGATAGTGGTTATGATGAATATTTAAGAGGTAATGTAGAGACATTTGTTTCCGATCGCTTGTCGCGTATAGATACTGCTTTTAAGAAAATGCAGGATATTATGTTGGCACATAAAGATACCAAGGTGATTTTGGCAGGTAGTTTGCCTTATGATGAAATGTGGCTGAGTGGTAAGAGTAAATTGTTTTTAGGCAAGAATACAACGGTGGCTGAAATTGTAGAAATGCAGCGGAAGGCAGCAGTTCGGAACGGCTGGAGCTTTGTTGACTTCTTCGGTTCGATAACTGCGGTCAATAGGAAGCAGCAAGCAAAAGACCCGACTTTCACTTTGACTCAAGGGGATCGTATTCATCCAGATAATCATGGTAACATGCTGATGGCTTACTTTTTCCTAAAGTCACAGGGATTGGCTGGTAAGCCTATAGCAAAAGTTTGCATCAACGCTGATACACAGAAGGTATTGAATAGGGAGAATTGCTATGTTAGCGGGCTTAAAAATGATATGGGAAATGCGTTATCGTTTAATTATTTGGCAAAATCTTTGCCTTATCCTCTTGATACGGTACCGCGTGGCTGGGGGAAAAAGCATTCACAGTTTGAAGCAATCCAATATGCCCCTATTATCGAGAGTTTAAATCAAGAAATATTACAAGTGCAAGGATTGCAAACTGGTAACTATGCATTGAAAATCGATGGAAATTTTATTACGATTTTGGATGCTGAAACTTTGGCAGACGGAATTAATTTGGCTGTACTTCATAATACTCCTCAATATCAGCAAGCTGTAAAGGTAATGCATCTCAATGAGGAACGTTGGAACATAGAGAAACGTTTTCGAGAATATGCCTGGACGGAATTTCGTATTCTGAAACGGAAAGGTATATTGTTTCAAGATAACATAGCTGCGATGGATACTTTGCGCGCTAGTGTGCACGAAAATATTTTTTTGGCGGGACATTTGGATAACTTTTCCAAAATGATGTATCCTGAAATACGAAAAGCATGGCAAGACGAGATGGAGCTATTGGTAAGCCGTATGTATGAATTGGCACAACCGGTGATACATCGAATAGAGCTGGTGAAAGAAAAAGAGGCCTGCTTATAATTTGTTGTTTAATGTTGGACTGAATATTTAATGATATAGTTATGAAATATGCTAAATTTATATTGATACTTTGTGTTCTATTTGGGAGTGTTTCCCTCATATCTGCTAAAGTTGCTTTGCCTCATATATTTTCAGACAATATGGTGTTACAAAGAAAAATGCCCATTCGTATCTGGGGATTTGCTGATGCGAAAGAAGTTGTCTATGTTACTTTAAATGGTGTTTCACAATCAGCCATAACAGATAAAACAAGGAAATGGGAGGTTATTTTACCGGCAATGGAGGCAGGAGGACCTTTCACCCTACAAATAAAAGGTAAGGCAAATGAAATTCTATTTGAGAATGTTTTGATTGGTGATGTGTGGTTATGTAGTGGACAATCGAATATGGAGTTTTTCCTGAAAGGCTCAACAAATGCTCGTGAGGACATTCGACGTTCGGATAACAAACATATACGCTTGTTTACCGTTCCTAAAAATAAGCAAACAGCCGTAGAAGTAGATTTGCCTGAAGGAAATTGGGAAGAATGTAATCCTCTTACCACTCCCTATTTTTCAGCGGTGGCTTATTATTTTGGTAAAGCGCTTCAGAAAGAGGTGGGAGTGCCAATTGGCTTAATCAACTCCTCGTGGGGAGGAACCGATATTGAAACATGGACAAGTTGGGAATCTGCCATGGCTAATCCTGCATATATGATACATGAAGGAAAAAGTATAGAGCAGGCGCTAGGCTACTCAAGTCGTGATTTGGAACGTTACAATCAGGCTTTACGCATGGAGGATAAAGGTATGACAAAACATTGGTATTCTGCAGAATATGATGTATCAAACTTAAAAGTTTGTAAATTACCCTCTGCTTGGGGTGGAGAACTGGCTGATGAAGATGGCGTTGTATGGTTTTATAAGGATATTGTGTTGCCTCAATCTGTATCTGAACTTTCAGCTGTGCTTTCATTAGGGACTATAGACGATAGAGATGTGACATTTGTGAATGGGATCGAAGTTGGGGCTACGAATAATTGGTTTTCTGGTCGTAGGTATCCTCTGAAGCCAGGTATACTAAAACCAGGTAGAAACCGTATTACCGTAAAAGTGACAGATATGGAGGTGAAAGGTGGCTTTACTGGAAAACCGGAAAATTTATTTCTCAAAGTGGGGGATGAGCGTTATTCGTTGGCAGGAAAATGGCATTATGAACCTTCCATTCTCACTTCTTATTATGGATTGGGAAGTTTAGGGAGTGGTCCTAACGCATTTTCTTCTTTGCTGTACAATGGCATGATAGCTCCACTAGTGGGGTATAATCTTAAAGGTGTCATCTGGTATCAAGGAGAGAATAATGTGAACAAGGCCTATGCTTATCGTAGTTTGTTTCCTTTAATGATAAAAGATTGGAGAAAGCAATGGGGATACGATTTCCCTTTTATTTGGGTACAGTTGGCAAACTTCATGTCAGTGGATGCGCAGCCGAAAGAGAGTGAATGGGCGGAATTACGTGAGGCGCAAAACATGGCTCTGTCTCTGCCTGGTACTGGACAAGTAGTTATTACAGACCTTGGTGAAGCCGGTGATATTCATCCCAAAAATAAAAAAGATGTAGGTTTGCGTTTGGCAGCAAATGCTTTGCAAGTTGCTTACGGTAGGGATACTATTGCTTCTGGACCAGTGTATCATTCAATGAAGCTAGCCTCTGGAAAAATAATTCTTTCTTTTACCAATATGGATAAAGGGCTGAAGGCTAAAGGTAACAAATATGGCTATCTTAATGGCTTTGCTATAGCTGGTGATGATCGTAAGTTTGTTTGGGCAAAAGCCTATATCGAAGATGATAAAGTTATTGTGTTCAATGAAACTCTGAAACATCCTGTAGCAGTGCGCTATGGATGGGGAAATAATCCGGATGATATGAATTTGGTAAATAGTGCCGGTTATTTGGCTTCTCCTTTTCGGACGGATAGTTGGCCAGGGATCACACAGCCTGTTCTCTATAAATATGGTTTGAAAAAACGGTAAATTTGAAAACATGCTTTCAGTAACTGTATTTAAATGTTGAAATTTTGAAATGTTTAAGTTAGGATGACTAAGGAAATGTTAGTTCATACTTTTCGGGGAAAAGATTGCAGATTTAATATATATAATTGAAAATGAGAAGGTAATCCTATTGTTGGCTTGTATCAGTAATTGTAAAATTTATTAAGTTATGAAAAATGTATTATCACCTATGCTATTTTGTTTACCGGTTTCTTTAATAGGAGGGGTTCAAAATGGTTATGCGGAGGAGGGAGAAGAGTTGCCATCCCCAAAAATGAATGTGGTTTATATCATGACAGACGATCATTCATATCAGACAATTAGTGCCTATGGTGGTATATTGGCAAAATTGGCGCCCACTCCAAATTTAGATCGTTTAGCGGAAAAAGGAATGCTTTTTGAACAAGCATTTGTAGAGAATTCGCTTTCTGCTCCTTCCCGTGCTTGTCTGATGACTGGACTATATAGTCATCAGAATGGGCAACGGCAGCTTTTTGGGCAGATTGATACTACTAAAACTTTTTTTTCGGAAATACTGCAACAGCATGGTTATCAAACAGCAGTTGTTGGTAAATGGCATTTGCAGTGTGAACCTAAAGGGTTTGATTATTATCAAGTGTTGTATGGGCAAGGTGAGTATTATAATCCGGAATTTAAAAATAAAGAAACAAGGGGAAAGTATGTGAGACGTGAGGGATATGCTACACATTTGGTAACGGATTATGCTATTGATTTCTTAGAACACCGTAAACCTGATACTCCTTTCTGTCTGCTTGTTCATCATAAGGCTCCTCATCGGAATTGGATGCCAGAGCCTAAATATCTAGACCTTTATGAAGATGTGGAATTCCCTTATCCGGATACTTTTGATGATGATTATGGTACACGTTGCCAACCGGCTCATGAACAGGAAATGCAGATAGATAAAGATATGACTGTTGTTTATGATCTTAAATTAAACCAATTGAAGGATACTGCACCTTATAGTGAGGAGTGGAATGTAAGAGGTATGCAAAGCTCTATTGATCGTATGAAGCCGGAAGAACGCTTTTTATGGGAAGAGGCTTACGATAAGCGGTTTGTCGATTTTAAAAATATGCAGCTAACTGGAAATGAACTGAAAAAATGGAAATATCAGGCATATATGAAAGATTATCTTCGGTGTATCAAATCTATAGATGATGAGGTTGGACGGTTGATTGAGTATTTGGAGAATCATAATTTGATGGATAATACTGTAATTGTATATACGTCAGACCAAGGATTCTATATGGGAGAGCATGGGTGGTTTGACAAACGTTTTATGTATGAGGAGTCGTTAAGAACACCACTTATCATTTATTATCCTGGAATGGAAAAAGGAAAAAAATGCAATAAGTTGGTACAAAATATTGATTATGCTCCGACAATTTTGGATATTGCGGGAATTGATAAGCCTAATTATATGTCAGGAGAATCCCTAATTCCTTTATTGGAAGGTAATGTGTCAAAGAAATGGCGCCGTGATATTTATTATCACTATTATGATTATCCTGCTATACATAAGGTACGTCGGCATGATGGAGTACGTGATGGACGCTATAAATTGGTTCATTTTTATGATGTAAAAAACAAATCGTATAGTTATAATGAATTATATGATTTGCAGAAAGATCCTCATGAACTAAATAATGTTTATGGTAATTCAAATTATAAAGAAGTGCAACGGCGTTTGCAAGTCCGTCTTGATTGTTATAGAAATGAATTGAATATAGACGAGTATTAGTTTTTTTATTCATAAGTTTTGATACTTGGAGAGCTTGTACCTTAAGTTTTCCAAGTATCTTGCGTTTTGTCTTGTCGGATGTTTCTTGATCGGGGCAGTTGAAAAAATATATATTTTTATTGGGGGATTATTCATTTGATATCGTCTTATAAATGAATGTATGATAAAAGTATGATTTTAAGGTCTAATGAAAGAAAATGATTTTAATAGGTATTTCACCGGAAACATGAGTAATGCGGAAAAGCGTGCTTTTCTTGCTGAAATTGCAGCCGACCCTACATTACGACGAAAATATGTTCGTATGAAGAATGTAATGGGGCTGGTGGCTTATGTTTCGGATTGGGATAATGAGACAGATATGAGTGCATCTGGCAGTGTGAAAATGAAGATGTACAAAGTAAGACGCTATTTTCATGTGGTGCTAGGATATGCAGCTGTTGCTTTGGTTGCAGTGGGGATGACTTTGTTTTTGACTTTGCATATTGTGTCAACTAATGAAGAAAAACAGTTAACGGAAATAGAAGTTCCGGTAGGACAGAAAGTTCATGTGTTATTAAGTGATGGTACTGCCGTGTGGTTGAATTCAAAGAGCAAATTTCGTTTTCCTGCTGTGTTTAGTGGTGACAAACGGCAAGTCTATCTGGATGGAGAAGCTTATTTGGAAGTAGCAAAAGACGAGGGCAAACCTTTTGTTTTGCATACTAGCAGAGGAGATGTGCGCGTGCTGGGTACAAAGTTTAATGTGTTTAACTATTCAGATAAGCCACTTTTTGAAACAACTCTTTTGCAAGGTGCGGTAGAGGTGGATTGCGGAATAAAAGGAGGTAAGTTATATCTATCTTCCAACGAGCAAGCAGTGTTAAATGATGGGACAATATTTAAGAGATCCGTAAAAGGTGATGAACTTCTTTTATGGAATGAGGGGGTGCTATACTTTGATAATCAATTGCTGAGCGATATAATACTGCGATTGGAGAGCTATTATGATGTGAAATTTGTTGTTCAAAATATCAATCGCTTGAAGGGACGTTTTACTGCGAAATTTCGTGTGGGTGATGATATAAGGACGATATTGGATGCTCTGATTAATACGGGGCGTTTTTCGTACAAGTTGAGTGTAGATAATAAGATTGGAGATTGTAATTTAAACTGTGTCAGTAAAGAAAAAAATATTATCTTTACTAACACAGTTTTTTTATGAAAGAAGAATTCAATTTTGAAAGTATCAAGAACAAAGCCTTAGAGCAACTAAAATCGGGCAAGTCTTTATTAGGCAAGGACGGTGCCTTTGCTCCTTTGTTGGAAAGCATCCTCAATGCTGCCTTGGAAGGTGAGATGGATGCTCACATGGATGAGAAAGAACGTTCCGGTGGTAATCGTCGTAATGGCTATACCCCCAAACAGGTTCAGACTCCTCTTGGAGAAGTAACTGTCCACACGCCCCGTGACCGGGAGTCAACCTTTGAGCCTGAGTTTATAAGAAAGCGTGAGCGTATTTTGGCTGATGGCGTTGCTGACCGCATAATCGGCTTATACGCTTTGGGCAATAGCACCCGTGAAATCAGTGACTGGATGGAAGAGAATTTAGGTAATCGAGTCTCTGCAGAGACGATAAGCTCTATCACCGATCGAGTTCTCCCTGAAATACAGTCCTGGCGAAGTCGCCCATTGGAAAATGTGTATGCTATCGTTTGGATGGATGCCATTCACTACAAGGTAATGGACGAAAAGAATCGCCCTGTTACACGAGCTATTTATAATAGGGACTGTCGTTAAATTCCGTCATTATGAGTCAA
>UMFP01026857.1_pt1 | contig 13256 bp, 10 predicted proteins | sample 1965031 | NCBI WGS metagenome assembly UMFP01 (sample SAMEA4836048, study PRJEB28245) | human gut metagenome | biome: gut microbiome; material: fecal sample | place: Denmark | collected 2008
AATAACAATGGCAACGGCAGTTGTATCGGCACTTACAAAAAATCCTGTAAGAAACGATATTGCAATGACGGGTGAAATCACGCTTAGAGGCAGAGTTCTTCCGATAGGCGGTTTGAAAGAAAAGTCGCTTGCGGCATTCAGAGCAGGAATAACCGATATTATTATTCCGAACGAAAATAAAGCCGATATAGACGATGTCCCTAAGGAAGTAAGAAGCAAAATCAATTTCATACCTGTAAAGAGTATGGATACTGTACTTGAAAATGCTTTAAGATAAGTGAAGAAAGGAATGATATAAATTATGAATATACATAATGTTAGCCTTACAATTTCCGCAGTACGTCCAAACCAATACCCAACGACAGGTTATATGGAATTTGCATTTGCCGGACGTTCAAATGTCGGTAAATCTTCGATGATAAATAAACTGCTTAACAGAAAATCGTTGGCGAGAGTATCGGGTACACCGGGTAAAACAATTACAATTAATTTTTATAATATCGATGATACAATTTATCTTGTTGACTTGCCGGGTTACGGATATGCACAGCGTTCAAAGTCCGAAACGGAAAAGTGGGGCAAGATGATGGAGGATTATCTTGCAAACCGTGAACCGCTTGTGCAGACGATATTGCTTGTTGACAGCCGTCATAAGCCGACTAAGGACGATATAACAATGGCAAATTGGATTCGCCATTATCATACGAATTTGATAGTTGTTGCAACAAAAATGGATAAGCTTAAAAAGAGAGAGATTGAGCCGAATCTTCAAAGAATTTGGGAAACTCTTGAAATGGGCGAAGATGATATTCTTGTACCGTTTTCAACACAAGATGATGAAGGCAAATATACTGTATGGGATATGATTGAAATGATGCGTGCAGGTGAGCTTTATTACAGTGATGATGAAGAAAGCGAAGAAACAGAAGAATAAAATAGAGATATAATTCTATTGAAATGCCACCCCTCAGTCAACTGCGTTGACAGCTCCCCTCGATGGGAGCCTAAAAGACTCTCCTTGAGGAGAGGCGTCACGAAGTGACGGAGCGGTGTCGATTATCAGTATTCACTATAGTTTGTAGGGGCGATCATTGGTCGCCCAAAACGGAGTATCAGATAAGAGGGAATAGAGAAAAGATAACAGATGGAAAGTAGGGGACGTCGAGGTCGCAATTTACTGCGATTGGCACACTTGACAACCCACAAAATACACATCACACAAAAAACGGAACTGAGATGTTCCGTTTTTTTACGGAAACAAATGGAACAAAATTGAATTATTTAACGTCTAAATAAATATAAATATACAAAAGGAGGACGAGGAATTGAAGAAAATATTAGCAATTATAGTATTGCTTTGTGCATTGGGGGTAAGTGCATCGGCGGCAGATATGACATTTACGCCTGAAGGAGAAGGCAAGTGGATTTACTGCAACAATCCCGAAGCAATCAGAAATCAGGACTTAATGAACAGTGACGACAATCCGCCGTCATATATTATGAACAACGAAAATCTTGAACCGGATTTATATGACTTTCTTATTTGTCATATAAATTACACTGACAGTAACGGCGGTTACGGTGCAGGATATGAAATTGAAGTTGATGTTGAACTTACAGCTGTTGAGGACAGTGAAATAACTATAAACAAAGCCTTTTTTGAGGCTGTTGAGGACGAGTCGTTTATATTCAGTGACGGAACGTGGTCAAAAGAAACAAACAAATTCGGTTGCATTAACGGACTTGCGTCAATGCTTGGTGTAAACCTGTCACAATTAAACGGTGCTTGGTTATACGAGGCAAAGCCATATGAGCCTGTAACTGTTGAACTGAAAAAAGGCGAAACAATATGGCTTAGCGACTATATGGACGATTACACAAGTATCGGCTATCACAAGCCGTCACAGATACTTGGAGAATTATCACTTAATTACGGCAAAATGAATTTTAATGTTGCGGCATTCAAAACGGGTGATGAATTAAATGACAGAAGCAGTTTTGACCCGAATGCAAAGTTCGGAAAATATTCATACACAAGAACGGAAAAAGGTATTGCCGATTCACTTCCAAAGGTTAATGTTGACCTTGAATATACTATTGACAATACATACAAAGACGGTGAGTATATAAAAAATAAAGTATTCAATCAATATCAGCCTGACGGCTATGTTACGGACGCGTGGTGCACCAATCTTAATCCGCAGGACGATATTTGGTCGAAAGATATATCTGTACAATCGGACTTGCTTACTTTGACATACAAAGATGATTCAAAACTTGATTATTACGGCTCTAATGTAAAGGGAAAAGAAAAAAATAATTTATGGATATGGGACCCGTATCACAGTGATACCGCGGAATATCCGGGTGCGTCAACTTGGTACAACAGAGAGGACTATGTTCCCAATTATGAACTTTCCGTTAAACGCAGTAATCAAGGCTACGGTTGCAGTATGGGTAACTATTGCGTAACAGAGGCATATAATTTAAAAGTTAAGAACGTAACGAATAAAGATAAGTATTTTGAATACGTTGCCGAAACTTCGTCAAATATTGCGGTGTATGTTGAGGACGAAAACGGCAAGCACAGCGGTCTTTTGAAAGACGAGTCAAGTCCTGCAAAAAAAGATACAATGGCAAGTGTATTAATTCCGGCAAACAGTGAAAAGGAATTTACGATTAATATGGTATTGCCTATAAATTACGTCGGCGGTATAAGAAATTCATTCAGGGTATGCAATGAAAGTCATATTGATAAGTATTACGAAGATTATGTCGATGAACCGAGAGCAGAGCAAGGACCGATTACGACAGGTGTCTTGGCATCGGAAGTAAAAGACGAATTGCCGCAGGAAGTAAAGGATATTATAAATGGTAATTATGACAGTTACGAACTTTTGAAAACAAATACCGGATATATGTTAAGATGGATTGAATGGGACGGCTGTCCTTATTACTACACTTCAGAGTGGGGAAAGGTAAAGACAATTTACTATCTTGACAAAAATTATAAAATAAAAGATAAGTATGAATTTGATAAACTTATTCAGCTTGCCGTTTATTATGACGGATATTACTATGTTGAGGACGCAGACGGAAACAGATTTAAGTCGGCAGACGGTCAGAAGTGGGAGAGCTATAATCATCGTATGCCGCTTGCAAATATAACATTCAATAAATCAAAGCCGTCAAAGTGGGCAGAAAAAGAAGTTAAGAGAGCGTATTCGCTTGATGTTGCACCGTACAGATACAAAGATACACTTGTGTATACGGACAATATGACGCGTGAAAAGTTCTGCATAATCCTTGCAAATATGCTAAAGGCAAAGGATAAATTGCCGACAGAGCAGAATGTTAAATTCAGCGATACAACAAGAGAAGAAGTTTCGCTTTTGGGTACGGCAGGAATTATAAGCGGTTATGAGGACGGTACGTTTAAACCTAATAATTCGATTACGCGTGAAGAGGCGTCGATGCTTTTGTATAAGACAGCACAGTATATGGGGTATAACGATTTCTATGAGGATTACAAATTGTCGGATTATAAGTATGCCGATGATGAAGAAATAGGCGAGTGGGCAAAAGAGGCTGTTTATCAGATGAACAAAGCCGAGATAATGACAGGTATGGGCGACGATATGTTCTCACCTAAATCAAATTATACAAATGAACAGTCAATCTCAACTATTATGAGATTATACGATTTGCAGAATAAACCTAAATCAACACCAACGCCAACTTTAGCTCCGACACCTGAGCCGACAGAAGTACCGACAACAGAGGAAACAGACATTCCCGAAACAGACGGCGGAGAAACAACAGTTCAAGAAAATTAACAAAAAAGTATCCTCAACAGAGGATACTTTTTTTGAGAGAAGATATATTTTATTATTTTAATTGAAGTCTGATTCTGTCGGCAACCATTGCGATAAATTCTGAATTTGTCGGCTTGCCTTTGCCTGTATGGATTGTGTAGCCGAAAATTTCATTCATAACTTCAGGCTTACCTCTGCTCCAAGCGACTTCTATTGAGTGACGGATTGCACGTTCGACACGGCTGGCGGTTGTATTATATGCCTTTGCAATTTCGGGATAAAGTTGTTTAGTGATGAAGTTTAACAGGTCCATATTTTCAACAACCATCATTATTGCACTTCGGATATATTGATAACCCTTAATATGTGCCGGAACACCAAGCTCGTGAATGAAGTCTGTAACGATAGTTTCAAGGTCTGTTTCTTCGGCTTTTTGAGCTGTTATATTGTGTGAAAGCGGTATTGCGCTAACCATAGGAACAGATGTTAAATCTTGAATAACTTCGTATACACGTTCGTTGCTTTGTGGCTTTAAAAGACAGTAGTCTATTAAAGGACTTACTGACGCAGCCATTTTAATTGCTATTGATGAAACGGAATAAACTATGATTTTAGGCTTTTTATCAAATGTCAAAGTCTGCATACGCTTTAAAACTCCTATACCGTCAAGTTTCGGCATTACAAGGTCAAGAATTATAACGTCGGGTCTGGTTTGAGAAATAAGAGTGTAAGCCTCTTCACCGTCTGTTGCAATAGCCGTTACTGTCATATTAGGCTTTGCACCTATGTATGATGATAATTCCTTTGCTAAATCTTCGTTGTCATCTGCTATTAGTACAGAGATATTGTTGTTCATAAGTAAGTCCTCCTATTGTATAAAGTTAATATGATGTCTACTACTTGTAAATGTTTTCCATTACGTAAAGTATATTACCATAAAATGTTAATAAAATCAAGAGATTTTTCAAAAAAATTCCAAAAAAATTTAAAATATATTTTTTTAATGCCGTAAATACTGTAAAATACAACAAAAAAAGATGTCAAAACTTTTTGTTTTGACATCTTACAGAAAGTAGACAAAACCATTATGGTTTTATCTACTTTATTTTAGGGTGTTTGAGGTGCTAACCTCATTGAAAATCATTTCTGGCGACATGTGCGACAGAAATGGCTTAAAATCTAAAGTTTCGACTTTGGAGGAACTTTATGATTTTTTCTCAAAAAAATACTCAAAAATTACATCGTAAGATGTGATTTTTGGAGCTGGCGACATCTTGTCGCCAGGCTCACTTTTATTAATCTTTGTAATATAATGCTCGAAGTGAGTTTAAAATCGCAAGCAATGATACACCTACATCAGCGAAAATTGCAAGCCACATTGTGCTTATGCCAAGTACGCTTAAAATCATAACAAGAACTTTAACGCCGATAGCAAATACAATGTTTTGGATTATAACCGACATAGTTTTTGCGGAGATTTTAGATGCTTTGGCAATTTTTGAAGGTTCATCAGTCATAAGAACAACGTCAGCCGCCTCGATTGCACTGTCCGAACCGATACCGCCCATAGCAATACCGACGTCCGAACGCATAAGTACGGGTGCGTCGTTAATTCCGTCACCGACGAATGCAACATTCTTTTTAGGATTTTTAGAAGAAAGGATTTCTTCAAGTTTTGAAACCTTATCCTGTGGCAACAACTGCGAATAAACTTTATCAATACCAATCTGCTCTGCGGTATAATCGGCGTTTTTCTTTACGTCGCCTGTGAGCATAACAGATTTGATATTAAGCTGTTTCAATGCTGAAATTGCAGCTTTACTGTCAGCTTTGATTTCATCAGATATAACGATATATCCGGCAAATTTTCCGTCAACTGCAATGTATATAATACTTCCGATGTGTGATTTTGCTTTTTCGTGAGAGATATTGTTGCTCTCAAGAAGTCTGCCGTTACCGGCTAAAACTTTATGACCGTCTATATCTGCACTGATACCCATACCGGAAATTTCTGTGTAGTTTAAGATTTTTGCAGTGTCAACGGTGTTTTTGTAAGCATTTTTAACCGATACTGCGATAGGGTGTGTTGAGTAAAATTCAGAATAAGCGGCATATTTTATAAGTTCGTCTTTGCCGATGACCGAATATACGTCTTTTACGGCAAATACACCTTTTGTAAGAGTACCTGTTTTGTCAAATACGACAGTATCAAGTTTAGCAAGCTTTTCGATGAAGTTACTGCCCTTAACAAGAATACCGTTCTTTGACGCACAACCGATACCGGCAAAGAAACCAAGCGGAATTGATACAACCAATGCACAAGGGCAAGAAACCACAAGGAACATAAGTCCGCGATATATCCAAGTTCTGAAATCTCCGAGAAACAGGGGAGGAACGAACATAACTATTACCGCAAGTGCAACGACAATCGGTGTATAGTATTTAGCAAATACGGAAATAAATTTTTCCGATTTTGCTTTTTTGCTTTGAGCGTGTTCAACCATATCAAGAATTTTTGAAACGGTACTTTCGCCGTATGTTTTTTCTACTTTAATATATATAGGTGAGCCTGTATTCAAACTTCCGCTCAATACTGTATCACCCGTAACAGCCTTACGCGGTACGCTTTCGCCTGTAAGTGCTTTTGTATCAAGATATGTTTCGCCCGAAGTTATTGTACCGTCAAGAGGAATTTTTTCGCCCGGTTTTACAATTATAATATCTCCGATTGAAATGTCAGACGGAGAAACTTTTGTAATCGTGCCGTTTACTTCTATATTGGCATAGTCGGGACGAATATCCATAAGTTCCGTAATTGAATTACGGCTCTTTTGTGCCGCACGTTCCTGCAATGCCTCGCCGACTTGATAGAACAGCATTACGGCAACTGCCTCAGGGTGTTCGCCGACTGCAAATGCACCGATACTTGCTATACTCATTAAGAAGTTTTCGTTGAATAAGTGTCCTTTGAATATGTTTTTAATCGCATTCAAAACTATATCATAGCCAAGAACAATGTAAGCGACTATAAATAAAATATCTGATACCAATGGGGAAGAAAGTACGTTTTCTGTTACGATACCTGCCGCAAAAAGTATTGCACCTGCTATAAGTCTTATGATAAGAACTTTTTTATTTTCCTCGCCATGTTCACAACCGCAACCACATCCGCAGCCACAGCCATTTTCGTGATGATTGTGATCGTGACCGCAACCGCAATGGTCTTCATGCTCGTGTTCGTGATGATGGTCGTGACCACAACCGCAGTGGTCATCATGCTCATGATGATGTTCATGTCCGCAGTCACAATGAGCCTCGTGATCGTGACCGCAACTGCAATGATCATTATGTTTATGATGATGTTCATGTTTTTCACAACAGACACCTTTATTTTTTTCTGAAATATTACTATCGTTATTCTTTTTCATATCTACACCTCCATACTTGAATATATGAATAACTGTTCATATATTCATTATACGGTATGCTCTATCATTTGTCAATAGTTTTATTCAAAAAATAAAAATAATACTTAAAAATATGTTTTTTCACCGCAAAAGAGCGGTGCTTCCGAAAAAACACCGCTGTTTGCCACTAATATTTTGAAAGTGGAGTTAATGTAAGATTAGTTGTTGCACATACAAGTAACGATAACGATAATAATAAGAACCCAAATAATCATATCAAGATCAAAATCGCAACCGCCTCTTTGACAACCGTTTCCACAACATTCGCCCATTGTGAGTGCCTCCTTTCAATGTTTTGTAATATATATTATGACTAATATATTAATTTTGCACATTGTCCCATATTTTACTTGAATTTTTCTTCAAAATGGGTTAGAATAGTAGTAGTGATATTTTCTTGGGGAGGTAAATCTTTTGGATAAGAAGAAAATTGACAGAATAAATGAACTTGCGAAAAAGGCAAGAAGTTCCGATGGGTTGACGCCTGAGGAAATGACGGAGCGTGCAAAGCTCCGTGAAGAATATCTTAATGCCATACGTCAGAATTTCAAACAGACGCTTGACAATATTGAAATAATTGATAAAGGAGAATAAAAAATGTCACTAATAATTCCCGAAAACTATAAATCAAATCTTAACGGACGCGAAACGGAAAAAGCAATTAAATTTATAAAGGATACATTTCAGCATGAAATAATTTCTGCACTTAATTTGCAGAGAATTTCAGCACCGTTATTTGTACGTCCCGAAACAGGTCTTAACGATAATCTTAACGGAGTTGAACGTCCTGTAAGTTTTGATGCACCTTGTATCGGCGGTGCTACACTTGAAATTGTTCATTCACTTGCAAAGTGGAAGAGAATGACTCTCGGCAGATACGGTTTTAATCCGGGTGAGGGCTTGTATACAGATATGAACGCCATAAGACGTGATGAGGAAGTGGACAATCTTCACTCTATGTACGTTGATCAATGGGACTGGGAGGCTGTTATAAATAAGTCAGACAGAACTGTTGAAACTTTAAAGAGTTTTGTAGAACGTATATATACCGCTATGAAGTCGACTCAAAGCAGAGTATGTCAAAAGTTCAGCGGTATTGAAAATAATTTCCCTGAGGAAATTACATTTATAACAACGCAAGAACTTGAGGATATGTACCCTGATCTTGAACCGAAAGAAAGAGAAAATAAACTTCTTCGCGAAAAGAAAGCGGTATTCCTAATGCAAATAGGTAAAGAATTGAAGTCGGGTCAAAGACACGACGGCAGAGCACCGGATTATGACGATTGGGAGCTTAACGGTGATATTCTTGTTTATTATCCTGTTCTTGATATGGCTTACGAACTTTCAAGCATGGGCATCAGAGTTGACGAAGATTCACTTCTTTCTCAAATTAAGATTGCAGGCTGTGAGGACAGACTTGAACTTGATTTCCATAAGAAACTTCTTAATAAGGAACTTCCTTATACAATCGGCGGCGGTATCGGTCAGTCAAGATTGTGTATGTATATGCTTGGTAAGGCTCATATCGGCGAAGTACAGGCATCTGTATGGCCGGACGATATGCGTAAGACTTGCGAAGAAAAAGGAATAAAGCTACTATAATAAGCCTCTCCTTAAGGGGAGGTGCCTAAAATGCGAAGCGGTGGCACAGAACTACTATATTTAATAACTATTGAAAGGATTATTATTTAGATTATGAAAACAGTTGTAAAAGACTTGTTCAGAAAACAGGATGAGTTTGGGGGAAAAGAAATAACAGTATCGGGTTGGATAAGAAACATAAGAATTTCAAAGAATTTCGGTTTTATCGAATTAAATGACGGTACATTTTTTAAGAATTTGCAGATAGTAATTGAGTCGGATAAACTTGATAACTTTGCGGAACTTTCAAAGCTAAACATTGCAGCTGCAATTACGGCAACAGGTACACTTGTACTTACACCGGACGCAAAACAGCCGTTTGAATTAAAGGCTGAAAACGTTGTAATCGACGGTGAATCTACACCGGATTATCCGTTACAGAAGAAAAGACACAGCTTTGAATATTTGCGTACAGTCGCTCATTTAAGACCGCGTACAAATACATTCTCGGCAGTGTTCAGAGTGCGTTCAATGATTGCGTATGCAATTCACCAATTCTTCCAGGAGAGAGGATTTGTATACGTTCATACTCCGATTATCACTGCAAGTGACTGCGAGGGTGCGGGCGAAATGTTCCAAGTTACAACACTTGATTTGAACAACGTCCCTAAGAATGATGACGGAACTGTTGATTATTCACAGGACTTCTTCGGAAAACAGGCAAACCTTACGGTAAGCGGTCAGCTTAATGTTGAAACATACTGTATGGCATTTAGAAATGTTTACACATTCGGTCCTACATTCAGAGCCGAAAATTCAAATACAACACGTCATGCGGCTGAATTTTGGATGATTGAGCCTGAAATCGCATTCGCAGACCTAAAAGACGATATGGAACTTGCAGAGGATATGCTAAAGTATATCATTAACTATTGTCTTGAAAATGCTCCCGAAGAAATGCAGTTCTTCAATCAATTTATCGACAAGGAACTTCTTGACCGTCTAAACCACGTTGTAAACAGTGAGTTTGCTCACGTAACATATACAGAGGCTGTAAATATACTTATCGAAGATTCAAAAGCCGGTAAGGTTAAGTTTGACAATAAGGTGGAATGGGGCTGCGATTTACAGACAGAACACGAAAGATACCTTACAGAACAGGTATTTAAGCGTCCGTTGTTTGTAACAGATTATCCGAAGGAAATCAAGGCTTTCTATATGAAACTTAACGATGACCAAAAGACAGTTGCAGCTATGGACTTGCTTGTTCCGGGCGTCGGAGAAATCATCGGCGGAAGCCAGAGAGAAGAAAATTACGACGTACTTGTTGAGAGAATGAAAGAACTTGGTCTTAAGGAAGAAGATTATAATTTCTATCTTGACCTTCGCAGATACGGAACAAACAAACACGCAGGTTTCGGTCTTGGCTTTGAAAGAGCTGTTATGTATATTACAGGTGTTTCTAACATTCGTGACGTACTTCCGTTCCCAAGAACAGTCGGTACTGCCGAATATTAATCAAGACAAAACTATAGCGGTTTTGACTACTATTTTAAGAGGCTGCTTGCAGCCTCTTGATTTTTATAAAGAAAGGTACGATTTTTATGAATTTAATTGCAGTTCTTATTGCACTTGCTATAATTATTGTAGCGTTTAAGTTTAATGTATTTCTTGGAATAGCCGTTGCGATTGTGGCTATAGGTGTGGGAATATATAATTTTTTGCCGACCTATTATGCGATAAACGGCAACAAAGCATTTGAAATCGGTGACGAGGACCGTGCGAGAGAGTGGTATAAAAAGGCGTGTGAAACGGGCAGAGCAAATGTAAAGTTGAAATCGTCTTATGCATATGTGCTTTTACGTACAGGTTATGCCGACGAGGCGGAAAAAGTTCTTGATCCGATTATAAGAGTAAAAGGGCTTGCACCGGAAAAAAAGAATTTGGCAAAGCAACAAAGATGTATGGTTTACTATAAGCAGGGCAGACTTGACGAGGCGATTGAGGATGCACAGTCAATGATGAACGAAGGTTACAGAAATTCAAGTATTTACGGTATGCTTGGCTATTTTAAATTACTTAGAAACGATGACCTTGACGAAACAACAAAACTTTGTGAAGAAGCTTATGATTACAACAGTGATGACAGGGACATAAAAGATAATCTTTCAATTTGTTATTTCAGAAAAGGCGAATATGAAAAAGCAGAAAAAATATCTGATGAACTTGTCGGATCGGCACCTAACTTTGTTGAGGGTTTTTATCACGGCATACAGATTGCAATGAAACTTAACAAGTACGATAAAGCCGCAGAATATGCCGAAAAGCTGAAAGAATGTAAGCGTTCGGGAATGACAACGGTTACGGAGGAAGAAGTTAATAAGCTTATACAAGAGGTAAAGAATCACAATGAAAACACCATTGGCTGATAGAATACGTCCAAAGACGCTTGATGAAGTTGTCGGACAAAAGCACCTTATAGGTGAAGGAAAAATTTTAAGAAACATAATCGAAAATGACGAAGTACCGAATATGATATTTTACGGTCCGAGCGGAGTCGGTAAAACTACCATTGCAAACATAATCGCTCAAAAAACGGGTAAAACTTTGCATAGACTTAATGCGACAACTGCGTCCGTTGCTGACATAAAAAATATTGTATCAACGCTTGACAGCTTTTTGGCAATGGACGGAGTATTGCTGTACCTTGACGAAATACAGCATTTTAATAAGAAACAACAACAGTCTTTGCTTGAATTTATGGAAAACGGCAAGATAACGCTTATCGCAAGTACAACGGAAAATCCGTATTTTTATGTGTATAATGCGGTGCTTTCGAGAAGTGTTGTGTTTGAATTTAAACAGATTGAGCCGAGCGAGATTGAAAAGGCACTTGAAAGAGCGGTTGAAGAATTAAAAGAGTCGGATTACAAAGGCTTTGACGTAACCGTTGACAAAGACGCAATACGGCATATGGCACACGTTTCAAACGGAGATGTGAGAAAGGCTTTAAATTCGCTTGAAGTTGCATTTATTGCAACACCGCCAAACAAAGATAAAAAAATACACATATCGCTTGACACGGCGGTACAGGCAACGCAAAAAAAAGCTATGCGTTACGACCGTGACGGTGACAGTCATTATGATATTTTAAGTGCGTTTCAAAAATCAATAAGAGGTTCAGATCCGGACGCGGCAGTTCATTATCTTGCAAGACTTGTTTCGGCAGGTGATTTGCCGAGCATTTGCCGCAGACTTTTGGTTATTTCGGCAGAGGATATAGGACTTGCATATCCCCAGGCTATATCGGTCGTGAAAGCTTGTGTTGACAGTGCGTTGCAGCTTGGTTTCCCAGAGGCAAGAATACCGCTTGCGGAAGCGGTTATTTTACTTGCAACCGCACCGAAATCAAATTCGGCAATAATGGCGATTGACAGTGCGTTGGGTGACATTGAGAGTATGGATACGGGCGATATACCGGAACATCTGAAAGATTCGCATTACGGCGGAGCAAAAAAACTCGGTCACGGAACAGAGTACAAATATCCGCACAGTTATGAAAATCATTATGTCAAACAGCAATATTTGCCTAATAACATTAGGGACACTAAATATTACGATTTTGGGGACAATAAAACCGAACAGTCGGCAAAAGTTTATTGGGACAGAATAAAGAAAGGAAATTGATTTATGAAAGACGGATTTGTAAGATGTGCAAGCGCAACTGTTGATATAAAGGTTGCGGACACCGATTATAATACATCAAATATAATAAAGGCAATCGAAGACGCGGCTCAAAATGATATAAAGCTTATAGTATTTCCGGAACTTTGCATAACGGGATATACTTGCGGTGATTTGTTTTTGCAGAAAATATTGATTGACAGTGCAAAAGACAGCTTAATCAAAATAGCAAAAGCAACGGAAAATCTTGATATAACCGCTGTTGTCGGACTTCCGTACGTTGCGGAGCAGACACTTTATAATTGTGCCGCAGTGGTAAATGGGGGACGCATAAAAGGTCTTGTTCCGAAACTCAATATTCCTAACTATGCCGAATTTTATGAGGCAAGACACTTCACGGCCGGTAAAAATGAAGTGACATATGTGAATATAAACGGTGAAGAAGTGCCGTTCGGTGCGAATATATTATTTAAAACAGATGCGTGTGAAGATTTTGTTCTTGCGGTTGAAATTTGCGAGGATTTGTGGACAGCTATGCCGCCGTCGGTCAACCACGCACTTGCAGGTGCAACGATTATAGCAAATCTTTCTGCGAGCAACGAAGTTATTGCAAAAGATGAATACCGCGAAATGCTTGTAAAGAGTCAGTCTGCAAAACTTTATTGCGGTTATATTTATTCCGACGCGGGATACGGCGAATCAACGA
>UMFP01037099.1_pt1 | contig 13052 bp, 10 predicted proteins | sample 1965031 | NCBI WGS metagenome assembly UMFP01 (sample SAMEA4836048, study PRJEB28245) | human gut metagenome | biome: gut microbiome; material: fecal sample | place: Denmark | collected 2008
TTCTGAATTATAGTCTAAAAATGTCGCACAAAAAGGTAATTTCTTTCACGTGTAAGAAAGAGAAAACTCTAAATTTCCATAAAGGCTTATTTAGCAAGATTTATCGGCTAAAACAATCAAATTGTTTTAAATCTGTTTTCTCAGATTTCTGTCAAACGTTTGACAGTCTTTTTTAATTTTACGCTTCAAAGTATTATTTTCCGAATGTTTTAGTATTACAAATGTTAAATACCCAAAAATAAAAAAAGAGACAAAAACTGCCTCTGACTTTTCAAATAAATGTTTATTCCTAACTGATTCTTACGATAACAATGTCTCTAGTTCTTCAACCGATAAACCAGTAACATCTGATACTACCTCTAGTGACAGGCCTTTTGAGAACATCTTACGAATCAGTTCTAGTTGTCCCTCATGACGGCCTCGTTCCAACCCTTGCTCTAACCCTTCTTCCCGTGCTTCATCGATAGCTGTTTCCATAGTCATGTCATAATTTTCTTGAATACGTATGCGTTCATCAATCATCGCCTTTTCCTCCTGTGTCCAGCTGGATGAATCCAGTAATGAATCGGCATGCGTGACCGCTCGGCTAGGTGCCTTAGAAAATGGGAGATTTCCAAAGAACTCTAGCCACTGCCGCCCTTCATCCCTGATATGCTTATCTTTATTATACTTATCCAACTCTAAAAAGGCAATCTGAAGGAGGTTCTGACGTTTACCATCCTTATAGTAGGCATTCAAAGGCCTCCCAGTTCGACTATTGGCCATCCAATAAGTATTAATCGGGGACTCCTCATCTGGCAACAAGGTCTTCTCCAAGATTGCTATGCCATAGACTGGCTCCATCTGCTCATACATCTTGTGTGTCTGCCCTTGTTGGCGTAATTGTTGCACATTTTCCACCAGCTGGTTAGCCAAATAATAATGAAAACGATTGAGAAAATAATGCTGCTTACGCACCTGAATCTCAATGATAACCTCAGTTCCATCATTCAACTTAGCTCGAACATCCACTGAGGTTGAAAAGAGCTCATCCTCGTCAAAGTCCTTTTTATGAAGCTGTGTCCCCTCCAAAATCTGGGCATCTACAACATCCAAATCCAAAATATCTCGAATAAAAGCCACCGTCACCTCGGGCAGGCTAAAAATCTTCTTGGCCATGATATCCAAGGTCGGTGAGACATGCTTGTGTCTTTTTTCCATTTACCTCTCCTTAATCAAAAATAGAGGGGCGCCCCCTCTACTTCTATTATTCGGAAAAAGTAAATGAAAGCTTACAACTACCCCTTAAATGCTTTCACAAAAGCCTTGAGTTCTTCGTCTGCTTCTGGAGTAGTTCCATGAAGCTGGCCAAGCATGTCGAGAAGGGAAGCTGTCTGACTTTCAATCGTCGCATTGGTCTCATTAATCTTAGCCACAATCTCGGTCAAGGGCTCCACTTCTTCCTCAAAGGTATCCACATAACGAGTAATATTAAGGTTGTAGTCATTCTACAACATCTTCTATTAAAAGCTAATTAAAAATAATTAAATCAATTTTTGAGAGTTAAATATTTTGTCTAAATATCTTGAAAATTGAATATCGAATGCTCATAAAAATCTAATGTTTCTTTCATAGTTCTTACAGAAATATTCTTTGATAGTGTATCTAAACCAAGATAACTTTTAACAATCGTAGAATAGTAACTGTTGAAAATCTTACTATAATCACTTGCACTATATTTAGTTACCTCTTCATCTAAACCTTCTATACTAGTTTTTCGAATGCTATAACAATTATTAGAATCAACTTCATCCAGTAGAGTCAAAAAATCACTCCTTGTAGCTAAAAATTTATTAAATAGTTCTACTGTAGAGATAGAAACCACTTCTTTACTGCCCGACTGTTGAGTAAGAATATTTTTTAAATTTGTAGCCTTATTTATAAAAGTCTTTTCTTTCTCTATTAAATTATCTATTGTTGATGTATCAACTTCTCTCCAAACAATATAAATATCATACATCCTTCTCACGGTATACTGAATTCCAACTAATCCCCCTAAAAGAATTTCTATCGATAATCCATGATTACCTTGATGGGCATATCTATTTCTCTCATTAACAACAGAATCTATTAGATTTTTATATTCTTCAAAAAAATAGTCATCTTTAAGTATAGTAAATTTTTCAATTAAATTTTCACTTTTTGTAGGGGCAACAAACCTATCATTTATTTCTTTATGTACTTTACTAATTGGTAAAAATCTATGATTGCTTTCGATCTCTTGCTTAAGTTCTCTAAGTAATGATTTATTATATTGTTCAAACGATGAATATATTTTTATTAATAGATCGTTTAATAAGAGACTATACGAATCATCACTATGATTTAGAGGTTCTATACTTTTTAGTGACTTTTTGAAATTTATAAGATCATTTTTAAATTTATTAATCATTAAAGAATACCTTTTGCATAGTAGTTATTCGATTCCAAATATTATCTCGTTTTCCAGTACCTTGTGTAAAAAACAACTCAAAGTCACTGTTTTGATTCTCTGATTTGTTAATGAAGAGCTCCTTATATTTTGTTTTAATTCTTTCCTTTTTATAAAGTAGTTCTTCTTCACTGTAATCATTTAGCATCAGTGTAACAATTATTGTTTCAAATAGGATTGGAGAAATTCTAGTTGTAAAAGTGTCTGTTTTTACAATATATCTTTTAAAGGCATCATCCTCTAATATTTTTTTGGCATGAGTCAAAGAAATTAATAAATCATTAAATATGTTGTCTATTTTTTCCTCATACTCTCTCAAAGCTTCTTTTCTTTCACTTTTTTTATACTCTATGTGATATTTCTCAGCAGTATCATTTAGCAAATTTTTATAAACTATGCTTCCCACAGTAGAAAACGCATCAACCCCACCATCATTTCTTATTAAGTCAAAGATAGAGATTGTCCTCAGAACAAGTTCAGAATTCATAAGATTAAGATTTGCACTCTGTGAAAAATATTGAGAGATATATTTTTCTGAAAACTCATTTATTTTTTTGTTAAAATAGCCATAATAAATAGAGTTTCGAATTTGTTGACTAGTTAGAGAAGTCCCACCACTATTAAGCCTTTCAAAAACTTGATAAATTGCCGACTCTGTATAAGGGCTTGACTGTTTAAATTCTATAACATTAATTGTATTAAGCTCTAAATTATCTGCTAAACCTTCAGAATCTAATTCATCAAAAGTTTTTCCATCAAATTTCTGATTTACACCACTCAATGCAAAACCTGCAATATTTTTTAATTTAGAGTTAGGTAAACGCCTATTTTTAATAAAAGAATTAATTGCAGTAATACGTTGTAGCCCATCAATTACTAAGTATTTTTTTCTACCGTCTTCTTCAATTTGAACTAAAAAAATACTAGGAAGCGGAAGTCCCATAAGAATTGACTCAATAAGGCGAGACGCTTGAAGCTTACTCCAAACGAAACCTCTTTGCATATCAGGAACTTTTATTATCTTTTTTTCATACATATTTGATAATTGGCTATATGTTATATTATATGACCAGTAAGAAATATCGAAACTAGTTTTATTGTTGCGGATTTCAGCTTCTGTTATATCTTCCGTTGCTATAACTTCAACAATATTATTAATTTGGCTATAATTTAAGTCAAAAACAAATAAACTTCTCTGACCATTTACAAGAAGTTTGACTAAAATAAAATCATTGCTGTCAGCCTGTGCAATAGATTTTATCTCTATCTCTATTTCCGATTCACTAGAGACATTCATCAATTCCTTAAGCTTCATTTGCCATTCGTCTCCATTTAAAATATTTAAGATTTCTTCTTTAATTACATTATCTTCCATCTGATTACTCCTTTTAATTTATACCATGTATAGGTTACATGCCTTTTATAGAATTCACAATCCCTACTTCACCTGTCCATTCATCAGCATTGGCAAGAGCCAATCGCGAAGTTGGGTGAGTTCTTGGTTTTGAATATTATTTAATTTGATTGTTTCATAGTTTCTCTTAACTATAGTATTGAATTTTTCTAAAATATTTTCTTCGGGAACAATTATACTTAAGTCATATAAAATTGAAGAAGTCATACTCGGGACTCCCGTTCCTGTATTTAATTTATTAAAATCAATATCTTTTACTGAATAGAATACATACAATGCTGAATTGTTTTTATTGACTTCTGAATAAAACATTGTATCTACAGTCCAAAACTTCTCATTTACATACATTACATTATTTAACGTACCTTTTCTTGGAAAGAGAATTGATTCACCTGAATATAAATAGTCTGTAACAGTTCTCATAATCCCACCTGAACCATATACAGCAAACTTACCATCTTGCAAGTGTTTATGATCTTTACCGTTTTTAATCGTGAGAAAATGTGACAACTTCTCCACTCCCCACCTCTCTGGGATTTCGCGTTTGAGTTCTGGGTGATATACCATCTTTCCGCCTGATGATTTGTAGGGTTTGCCATTCTGGTCTGGGAAATCAAACTGCACAAACCAGTAGTCATAGAGGGTCTTGGCCATGGCTTCCAACTCTTGGTTGATTTGGTTGTTGGTTTCAATCTTGTCATCAATTGTTGAAAGTATTGAAACCATTTTACGTTGTTCGTTCAAATTCAACTCGACTTTGAATCTTAAATTATCAAAATCAGTTTTATTTAGAATTGGAATTGCCGTACTTCCTGATGCAGCATTTCTTAATACAGCATAGTTATTTTTTAAAAGATAATATATATAGTCAGAATCAAAATTCTCATTAACTATAATAGAATTTATCTGCTGATTAGTAACAGAAGACAAACTATTTTTGGCCACTTTTCCCATAGCTGAACCTATGCAGGTGACCATAATACTATTAGGAGAAATGATTTTTTCTTTTAGCCGGTCTGAACCTGAACGTGATAAGAATCTATCTGATTTATTTATGTATTTTTTTTCAAAGGAATCGGAAGGAGTAATAAAAGGCATTTCATCTCCAAAATCCTCTGGATATTGAGATGATGGTGTTTTCCCCGTTATCGTTTTCCCCATTTCTGATAGACTTACTTCTTTCCACTCACTCATACTTCAATCCCTTCATTTGCTCTTCAATCTCCTGCTCCAATGCATGCGATTGCTGGAAGAGGTCTGTTAGTTTGTCTTGAAAGGCGGTCATCTTGGCTTCAAACTCGTCTGCTGTGATATCTACATAGTCGATCTTGATGTCAAAGTATTGACCTGCGCTGAGAGAGTAGTTTTTCTTCTTGATATCCTCATAAGAGACAGTGACAGAAAAGTCTTCGACGGATTCTTTCTGGATAAAGGTCTCGACGATCTTCTGCTCTTCTTCAGGAGAGAGCACGGTCTTTTGGTTCTTGCCTTCCTTGACCTTGGTTCCTAGATTTGAGGCATCGATGAGGACGACATCACCCTTGTTTTTCTTATCGATAAAGAGAATGGAAACGTTGGTACCTGTCGTCGCAAAGATATTGGACGGCATAGAAACAACACCAGCCAGCATTTGATTATCTACTAAGTGTTGGCGGATTTTCTTATCAATGCCATTTTGCGCCGTAATAAATCCTGTCGGCAAGACCACAGCTGCCTGTCCGTCTGATTTCAAAGAATAGATGATATGCTGAACAAATAGTTCATAAATCGCCATCGAATTCTTTTTATTTTTTGGTGTTTTAGGCACTCCTGCAAAGAAACGCTCACTGGCTTCTGGCAAGGTCTCCACTTGGTCACGCCACTCTGAAAAGTCCAACTTGAAAGGAGGGTTGGACACGATATAGTCCATCTTTTCAGGATGACGATTACGCAAAATAGTATTACCTTCAACGATATTATGGATGGAGTGTTGTAGTCCATTCAAAATTAGGTTGAGACGAAGGAGATTGGATGACTTTTGTGAGATATCTTGACTGTAGACAGTTGCCTTATCCACACCGATACGACTTGCCAGGTTCATGAGCAAGGTCCCAGAACCAGCAGATGGGTCATAAATCCGCACGTTTTGAGGTTTATCATTTCCCACCAAGATATCAGCGATAATCTTAGCCACAGAGTGAGGTGTGTAATACTCGGCATAGGTCCCACCGCCATCTTTGTTGTAGTCCTTAATCATATACTCAAAGATGGTAGAGAAAAAGTCAAAGCCTTGGGAAAAAATAGCCTCGTCAAACTTAACGCTAGCAAGGAGATTGATGATAGATTTTGCGACTTCGTTACGCTTACTGCTATCTGAGATGTTATCGGTAATCAGGCGCTCATTAAAGAGACGAACAGTTGTATCCCCTTCTGTATGGACCGAGAAGATATCGTTATTGTCAATGGCTATTTGATTGAGAGTGTTTTCAAACGTCTCATAAAAATCAGATTCATTTTGCTTGCGATGGAGCGTTTCGATGAATTGATTTGGCTTCATCCAGGCTGTTGAAGTTCCGATATCCTCTAGGAGCCAATCATAGTCTTCTTCACTCATAGATACTAGATGCTCATAAGTGTTTTCCGAATCGACGTTTTGTGCTTCATAGAGAAACTTGTCATTCAAGAATTTGTACAAGAAAGATTGGGTAAGGAGCTTGTACTCTCCTGCTTCACCCCCTAAACCAGCATGGGTAAAGACTGCTTTCAAATCGTCTACCAAGTTTTGGACTTGGACCTTATATTGTTCATTCATTAGTTTTGATATTCCTGTTCGTATTCTTCAAATAAAGATTCAACAAGATTGTTGAAGTCTTGTTTTGTCAACTTTTCATTTCCAGTTGATTCTGTGTTTTTCATTTCTTTGCGTGCCTGTTCACGAATCATTCGTTTCAAAAAGTCATTGTTATCAAGGACACCTTGATTTAAACCAATTTGATAATCTAAATTGGCTTTTGAGCCTTTAATCACATGGAAGATAACTGGAAATTCACTTACTACGGTTGAGTTGGTAACATGCTTGAAAGAACGAGCTGCCATTTCATCGCCATTGAAATTCATAGCTAGTCGTCGCATTCGGGTCTTATAATCTTCAAATGCGTCAAACAGATTTTGATACTCAGTCTGAGTTTCTTTGATATTCTCCATTGTGAGGCCTTCCTGCTCATAAATCATATGTTTCTTCATGATTCTACGGAATTCCTCATAGAGATTTACCCATTCAGGGTCTTTTTCATCTGGACGACCGTTAATCCCACCTGCCACTCGTTTGCGAAGCTCGTAGAGATCATTCGCTGCTAGTCGTAACTCTTCTTCTGCGATTTTAACGAAACTAAATGTCGTGTCAGACATTGCTAAATTGAGCAAGGTTCGACTTGAGAATTCATCGGTTTTTTCCATAAGAGAAAGGTTAAGCAAACGTCTTGAAATCACGTTCAACAAAGTCGAAACCTGGTTAATGTCAATTTTATTTAGAAGTTCACGATGTCCTAAAAGTCGAGCAACATTATAAAATTGCTTCATCGCTTCTAGAGCTTTTCGTAACTCAATCAGTTGATGTCTATCCCTCACTTCGTCGATGGTTTGAGAGAAGAACTCTAGATTCTCAGTTGGATAATTCATCAAAATTGTTTCTGATTTCTCAAGTTGTTTACTGATTTCGTCTGCTGAGACAAAGAGAGAACCAAAAACATTTTCAACATCTTCTCCTGTGTTTTTTAGATCATACTCCTGATTGAGTTCCTCCAAATACGCACGATTGGTTTTATCAAATTCTTTCGAAATATCCGCAAAGTCAATCACATATCCAAATTGATAATCCTTATATGGACGATTAACACGTGTCAATGTTTGAAGTAAGTTATGAGCCTTGATTTTGCGACCTAAGTACAATCTTTTCAACCTAGGTGCATCAAATCCTGTTAGCAACATCGAATATACAATGACGAGATCAATTTTACCTTCTTTATAGCTCTCTACACGATCTTTCTTGTACTCTTTGTCTCCTTCATCATGAAGAATTAAAGCTGATGTGATATTTGTCTCCCCTCGACTTCTGCGTTCTTCTAATTGCTTTTCAATCTCACGAGCTTGCTTAGATGAATCACAAACAATCATTCCACCGATGGAATCATCATCGAAGACAACATCACGTGCTCTATTGAAATCTTCCAGAATGAAATCCAACATTGGTGAGACATAACGTGGATGAGCAAAAATATCATCTTTGGAAAGATCTCCACGCAAGATTTCTTCATTAATGGTTTGAAGAGTCTCTTTATAAGAGGTTTCAATATCTTCACGCATCAGACGAAGTGTAAAACCATCATCAATCGATTGATTATAGTAGTATTTATGGATATAATCACCAAAAATATCACGTGTCGTTGCATGACTTTCCTTGGTTTTACCATCTTTTTTATATGTTATTAGGGGCGTTCCAGTCAGTGCAATCTTAATAGCATTTTTATCTGCATTGTATAGATTTGGGAGATAGGAGCCTTTCTCATTATATGAACGGTGAGCTTCATCAATAAAATATATATTTTGACGATTTAAATCATAGCCTGAATGATCTGTTAAATCTGAATTATCCTTAAATTTTTGAATATTAACGACAGCAACTTGATAAGCATCATGTTTTTCATTCAATTCTTGTGGACGGTTAATCCTTTTTACTTTCAAGCCACGTTTCGTAAACTCCCGCGTAGCTTGGTCTGCAAGATCTAAGCGGTCAACTACAAAATAAAACTGAGGAACAATTTCCTGTTTTGAGAAATAATTTGTAAGGTACCTGATATTAAAATAAGACAAGGCAGTTTTTCCAGATCCTTGTGTATGCCAGATGACACCTTTCTTCACTCCTTTTCCAATTGCATACTCAATTGCTTTTGTTGCAAAAAACTGTGGATAACGCATCACATGTTTTTGCAGTTGAATAGTGCCATCTTTCGAGTGTTCTTCTACATAAGCTAATCCATAGCGAAGCAAAAACAATAGTCTTTCCTTTTGATAGAGTGATGAGATAAATGTATTACAAGGTGTACTTGGATCTTGATTTGTCTTAAATTCTGGCTGAGATTTCAAGGCAAATCGATTAACATCTTTTAATACTGCGTCAATCTCCTCTTCACCTAATGAACGTATAGAATAAATTAGTTCCTCTTCTCTTTCTTCCTTAAATGCATTGAATTTAGTTTTTGAGAATGCATTTGAACAGTAAAAGGACCCTTGCTTTTGTTGACCTTGACCACTGATATAAGGTAAATTATCTGAGAATGAAAGCAATTGGGTAATATTATTGAAACGACGAAATCTCCTATTCTCAAATCTAACGGCTGTTCGTGATTGTTCAGATTGAATAGCAGTCTTACCATCACGAATGGCATTAGGTTGTTTCACCTCAATATATGAAAGAGGCAAGCCATTTATAAAAATGACGATATCAGGTCTAAACTCGTCTCCTCCATTTTGACAGGTTACCTCTAAAGCAAGGTGAAATGTATTATTTTCAGGGTTTTCCCAGTCAACATAAGTTGGACCACTCTCACTTACTATACGATTATAAAAGGCACGTCCTAAGTCATTTTGATCTAATTCAATCTTGATATTATTGAGTTCTCTTTCAACATCCAAATCAGTTGCATAATTGTTGAACTTTAAAAATTGCTCTCTAAAGATTGAAATTAAAATATTTGTTTCAGGATCTCTTCCCATAATCTCCTTACCATTATGAGGAAGATATGTATACCCCAAACGCATTAAGTGTAAGGCTGCTGGAATCTGAACCCTAGTTAATTCTGAAAACTCTCTTCTAGAAACCATTGTTTCACCTCTCCGTCCTGTCGTAATCCCTTACATTATAGCATTTTCACGGTTTCTTTCATAGTTTTGGGAAAATTCAAACAAAAAACACAGCTTGGTGCCATGTTTTTATCTTCTATTTACTCATTTTTTCTGAATGAGTTTTTCCACTCTTTGGTGACTGGCGTCAATTTCTTCTTTGCTAAAGAGTTTTGATTGCAAGTCTTCTCAGTTACTGCTGATGGCTGGATTAGTCTGATTCTTCATAGGTTTCTCCTTTTACTCCCCCCTATGAATGGTAAACCCTGTGGCTTGCTGGTTAGCCATGATGGTCATGTCTGAGATCTGTACCCGTCGTGGTTGCTTGGTGACATAGAGGACAGCATCTGCAATATCTTGGGCTTGGAGGGCTTCCAAACCTTGATAAACCTTGGCTGCCTTGTCCTTGTCACCGTGAAAGCGAACTTGTGAAAAGTCGGTCTCAACGATACCGGGCTGAATGGTTGTCACCTTGATATCTGTGGCAATGGTATCAATACGCAAACCATCGCTGAAAGTTTTCACTGCGGCTTTTGTAGCTGAATACACAGCTGCACCTGCATAGGCATAGATGCCCGCCGTAGAGCCCATATTGATGATATGGCCCTCATTGGCAGCTACCATGCTTGGCAAAATCTGACGTGTCACCATCATCAAGCCCTTGACATTGGTGTCGAGCATGGTCAGCAGATCCCACTCTTCATAATCTTGATAGGCTGTTAGGCCTAGTGCCAGGCCTGCATTATTGACCAAGACATGGACTTGCCCCACACTTTTGAGAATGACTTGGCAAACATCCTTGACCATGTCCATATCGGTAACATCCAGTGCAAAAGTCCAAACTTTTTGATTGGGATAGGTTGCTTGGAGCTCTTCTTTCAAGGCTTGAAGACGCTCCACACGGCGACCTGTTAGGATGAGATTTTCTCCCTCTTTAGCAAAGGCACGCGCCGTTGCTTCGCCAATTCCTGATGTTGCTCCTGTAATAAGTACGTTTTTAGGCATGATATCCTCCACTCCTATAATCCAGCTGCCCCTAATCGTTATTGGTCAATTCACCCAACTTCTTGATAAAATCAGGAAGTTCTAGCTTGGGCAGGCTAGATTTCTTGTCCCCTGACTTCCAAAATATCGAGAGTAATTGGTTGAAACCATCTTGAAGAACCTTTTTTTGTTGGTCAGTAAGATTGCCAAATTCTTGCAACAACTGACCTAGCTTAGGGAGAGTTTTGATACTAATATCGTCTAGACTCTCAATTCCAGAATCAAGAATGGTATCAAAGAATAAATCACAGACCTGCTTGAGTTCTTGATTTGGCAAGGTCTCAATCCATTCTTGGAAGGTTTCTTCCAAACGTTGACTCAACTCTGTTGGCTGGTCCTCATAAACAAAATCATTTGCCACTAAATCAACCTCCCAAGTCAAGGCGTTATGTTGAGCAAATCCAATGCCTTCTGCTGCGACTAGCTGGGCAGGCCTATCCCAGTAGAGCATAACTCCCACAACGGATTCTTGAGGTCTGATAACAGTCATCTTGGCTTTCAACCCTTGGTAAGAAGGCTTCTCTAAGAGGGGCTTCATCAATCCCGGAGAATCCAGAAGCAAGAGCTCTGCTATTTGCTCACGTAGAGCAGTCGAGCTTTGAACAGCCGCATAGAGGGCAAGATTACCACCCTTGGAATGTCCAGAAACAGCGATATGGCCACTAAGGTTTGGCAAGTGCTCAGACAGAAAGGCAATAGCTGAGCGATGGGCAGGAATTTCCCGACTGTAGGTCAGCTGAAAATCCTCCTTCCAGCCAATAACACTATCATCTGTCCCACGAAAAACAATCTGTTGGTAGTCCAGTTCAGGCAGGCTAAAAATCATGGCTGCAAACTGCTTTTCGACTTCCTTGTCCAAGACACTACAGTAGTCACTTAGATTAAGTCCAGCGAAACGCTTCGACCTGACCATGGCTTCAGCCAAATCTACCCGTTCCTTAGTCACCATGAAGGTATACTCAGGATTTAGCTCTTTACCCTCGGCATAGTCATGTAAATTGATGGTTTTCTGTAAATCACTTGCTGTGAAGCATTTTTCATAAGTCAGGTAGCCAATTTCATTGATACAAACCTTATCCAAGATATTGAGAGGCTCTTGATCAAAGGTAAGTTCCTTTACCTTTTCAAGATAATCGATTAGATTGGACATAGTAATCTCCTTGAAGTCTTTCTTACTTTGATTTTACTAGAATTTTCAAAAAATTGTTAGTGAAAAATGTGATATGATAAGAGAGATTATTTATTAGGAAAAGGAAGCTTATGACTATTTCACGATTTTACCGTATTTTACTAGCTCTTTGTGGACTGGTAGGAGTCTCTATCCAAATCCATGATGATGGTTGGGGCATGTTGCTCTACTACACCGTTTTGTCCAATATCCTCGTCTTTTCTAGTTTGATTTTCTTTATCATCTATGACTTCAAAAAAGGGGATGCAACGACTAACACAAAACTCTTGCGTTACAAGGGTGGCGTAACCATGGCCATCCTCATCACTGGAGTCATCTATCACATCCTCTTGGCTCCTATTACAGAACCTGAGAAATTCTGGACCCTCCGCAATTTCTTGGTTCACTATATTGTCCCTTGGGGATTGGTGCTTGATACCCTAATTTTCGATGCTAAGAAAGCCTACCGTCTCCGTGAGCCAATTTACTGGTCAGTGGTCCCTCTGTCTTACTTTGCCTTCGCCCTTCTAAATGGCTTGGTTCTAAAACTCCCAATCCCAGGTGCCAAAGATAGCCCCTTCGCCTACTTCTTTATCAATGTCAATAAATTTGGTTGGAACAAGGTCTTGGTAAATGTCCTAGTCATCAGTGCCGGATATATCGCTGTCGGCTATCTCTTGTACCTCTTGAAAAAATTTATCGGTCGTAAACCAGCATAAAATACAAACTGAGCTCCCAAACGGAACTCAGTTTTTTCTATTGCAATAAACTCAATTTCTCAAAAGCCTTGTAGAGGCCATCAGCTTCAACATCGTCTGTTACAAAGTCTGCCATAGCCAAGATTTCTGGCCCACCATTTCCCATGGCAACCCCAACCTCACAGTATTCCAACATAGGGATATCAATCTTGGCATCGCCAAAAGCAATGGTCTCTGAACGCTCAGCCCCCAAATGTTCCAAAAGGACATCGATGGCATGGGCCTTGTTAATATCCTTAACACCTAGATCACCAAACAAGGCTGTCTCACCTCGCCCTCCCCAAGTATGGGCTTCAAGCTGTGGAAAAGCTTCTTTGGAAT
>UMFP01070386.1_pt1 | contig 12923 bp, 9 predicted proteins | sample 1965031 | NCBI WGS metagenome assembly UMFP01 (sample SAMEA4836048, study PRJEB28245) | human gut metagenome | biome: gut microbiome; material: fecal sample | place: Denmark | collected 2008
GTCGGATTATGGTCAGCAAGTACACCGACGCTATCGGTAAGCGGTTGAATCCGAAGATTGTCATCCTCTTTGTGATTATTGCCATCTTGGGTATGATTTTCGGAATGTTCAACTTTGACCAGCATCCGGTACTCTGTATATTGTTCATCATCATCAGTATCCTGGCTTTTGCCGGCATGACGACTGACAAGTTCAAGGCTTCGTTCAACAAGTCCTATAACTCACTCTTGAACAAGTATCGCAAGTATGTCGTGTTCTTCATCCACCGGAAAGGATTGTCCTTCGGTCTTCTGGGAGCATTGATTGCCTTGATGGTATTCTTCATGAACATTACACCGACCGGTATGGTGCCGAATGAAGATACCGGTACCATCATGGGTGCCGTAACCTTGCCGCCGGGTACTTCCCAGGAGCGTGCTCAGGAAGTGCTCAACAAGGTTGACAGCCTGATTGCCGCAGAGCCTGCCGTACAGTCCCGTACCGTGATTTCCGGTTTCAGCTTTATCGGTAGTGGCCAGGGACCTTCTTACGGTTCAATCATTATCAAGTTGAAAGACTGGGAAGAACGTTCCATGCAGCAGAGTTCGGATATTGTGGTCGCTTCGCTGTTCATGCGTTCTCAGAAGCTGTTTAAGGATGCACAGGTATTGTTCTTTGCTCCGCCTATGATTCCGGGATACTCCATTTCAACCGATATCGAGTTGAACATGCAGGATAAGACCGGAGGTTCGCTGGACCACTTCTTTGAGGTTGTCAACTCTTACATGGCTGCCTTGGAAGAACGTCCGGAAATCAGCTCGGCTTCTACGAACTTTAACCCGAGCTTCCCCCAATATCAGATGGATATCGATGTTGCAGCCTGCAAGCGTGCCGGAATCAGCCCGAGCACTATCTTGTCGACCATGCAAGGATACTTCGGAGGTATCTACGCGTCGAACTTCAACAGTTTCGGTAAGATGTACCGTGTCATGATTCAGGCAGAGCCGGATGCAACCAAGAATATGGAGTCGCTGAACAGCATCAAGGTGCGTGGCAGTGACGGTGAGATGGCTCCGATTACCCAGTTCGTGACCATGAAGAGAATCTATGGTCCGGATGTAATCAGCCGTTTCAACCTGTACACCTCTATTCAGGTAATGGTATCGCCGGCTGCCGGCTACACTTCCGGTCAGGCATTGCAGGCCATTTCGGAAGTTGCCAGTCAGAACCTGCCCACAGGTTTCGGCTATGAGTTGGGAGGTATGGCACGTGAGGAGGCTCAGACAACCAACACGACCGGATTGATTTTCGTGCTCTGTCTCGTCTTCGTTTACTTGCTGTTGAGTGCCCAGTATGAAAGCTACGTGCTGCCGTTGGCTGTGTTGCTCTCCATCCCCTGCGGTCTGTTGGGAAGCTTCCTGTTTGTGAACGGATTTGCGGCGTTGGGCAGCATCCCGGCACTGAAGATGGTGCTGGGTACCATGTCAAACGATATTTATATGCAGATTGCCTTGATTATGTTGATGGGTCTGTTGGCGAAGAACGCCATCCTGATTGTCGAGTTCGCTCTTGACCGTCGTAAACAGGGTATGAGTATCTCGTGGGCTGCCGTGCTCGGAGCTTCCGCCCGTCTGCGTCCTATCTTGATGACTTCACTCGCCATGATTATCGGTTTGCTTCCGTTGATGTTCGCATTTGGCGTCGGTGCTCATGGTAACCGTACGTTGGGAGCCTCTGCCATTGGCGGTATGTTGATCGGTATGATATGCCAGATCTTCATCGTGCCGACTTTGTTCGTAGTCTTCCAATGGCTGCAAGAGAAGTTCAAACCGATCGAATGGACTGATATGGACGGCAGTGAGGTTGAACCGGATATTGAACAATATTCAAACAAAGACGAAAAATGAAGAAACAACAGATAATATTACTGATGGGCGCAGCTGCTTTGTTCAGCAGCTGCGGCATCTACAATTCCTATAAGCGCCCGAGTGATATTTCCGTTGAAGGGATATATCGGGATACGGTATCCGTCAACGATACGCTGGTCAGCGATACGACCAACATGGGTAATATCTCCTGGCGTGAGATGTTCCGTGACCCGAAGTTGCAGGCGCTCATCGAGCAAGGCTTGACCAACAATACCGACTTGCAGACCGCCATCCTGCAAGTAGAGCAGGCAAAAGCCTCTCTGACAAGTGCGCGTTTGTCCTTCTTGCCCGCATTTACCCTTTCTCCGCAAGGCGGTATCACCAAGATGGAGAATACCTCTTCGTACCGTACGTGGCAGGCTCCGCTGAGTGCCAGCTGGGAGGCTGACCTCTTCGGTAACTTACTGAACTCTTCACGGGGCGCGCGCGCTACTTTGCTGCAAAGCGAGGCATACGAACAGGCGGTGCGTTCGCAGGTGATTTCCAATATTGCCAGTCTCTATTATACGTTGCTGATGCTTGACCGTCAGCTGGAGATCAGCGAAGAGACACATGCGAAGTGGTCGCAGACCCTCTCCATGATGCAGGACATGATGGAGGCAGGCATGTCCAACAAGGCTGGAGTTGCCCAGACGGAAGCCAGTTGCTATGCCGTGGCTGCCAGCATTGCCGAGATTCGTCAGACCATCCGTGAGACCGAGAACTCACTTTCCACCTTGCTGGGTATGGCACCCCAACACATTGAACGTGGACGTTTGGAAGACCAGCAGATGCCCGAGGACATCAATGCCGGCATTCCTTTGCAATTGTTGTCGAACCGTCCGGATGTACGTGCTGCAGAGATGTCGCTTGCCAATGCGTTCTACCTGACCAATAAGGCCCGTTCGGCATTCTATCCGAAAATTTCCTTGACCGGAACCTTGGGGTGGACGAACGGAACTACGGGCAACTTGAACCCGGCACAAATCATGAAGAACGCCATCGCTTCGTTGACCCAGCCCATTTTCAACCGGGGCGCTCTGATTGCTAACCTGAAGATTTCAAAGGCACAGCAGGAGCAGGCAAAACTCGCTTTCCAACAGACCGTGTTGGATGCCGGTGCTGAGGTGAGCAACGCTCTGTTTGCTTACCAGACCGTCGGTGAGAAGAGCCAGCAACGTGATAAGCAGGTGAAAGCTTTGGAAGAGGCCGTGGATGCAACCATCGGGCTGATGGATGTGGGACAGACCACCTACCTGGATGTTATCACAGCCCAGCAATCACTTCTCAGTGCCCAGCTTACACAGGTTCAAGACAATTATGACTACTTGCAGTCAGTCATCAGTCTCTACCAGGCATTGGGTGGTGGAAGGACCGGTGAATAAAGGTGAGCTTACAATGAAATGTTGATATATAAGAGGTCCGTTATTGAGCTTCAATAGCGGACTTTTTTACATAGTCACAGTGGAAAAGGCTTGTAAATATGTAACCTTTTTTATAGCTTTGTCACACTTAGTTACCTTATCGAAATATTAACCTTCTAAATATAACGATTATGATTAGTCCGTTAGCTTATGTCGATCCGTCGGCACAGATTGGCAAGAATGTCACAATCCATCCATTTGCTTACATTGACAAGAATGTCGTGATTGGTGACAACTGTGTCGTGATGCCATATGCAAGCATAATGAGTGGCGCACGCCTTGGAAGTGGAAATGTGATTTATCAGGGAGCAGTTATCGGAACACCTCCCCAGGATTTCAAACATAAGGGAGAAGATACCATCGTCCGTATTGGTGACAACAATGTCATCCGTGAGAATGCCGTCATCATACGCGCTTCAGCTCCCGAACATGAGACGGTTATCGGTGACGGTAACTTCATCATGCAGGCAGTTCGTATTTCGCACGATGCCACCATCGGCAATCATTGTATTATCGGCAATGGTTCGCAAGTGGCAGGACGCTCAACGGTCGGCAATTATTCCATTCTCGCTTCGTCGGTTATCATGACCGGTCATATCCGGGTGGGCGACTGGTCGGTTATTCAGGGAGGATGTCGCTTTTCGAACGATGTTCCGCCTTACGTGGTAGTAGCACATGAACCCGCCGCGTTCTACAGCATCAATACAAAGGTACTGCAACATAACGGCTTCTCAGAAACCATTATCAAGCACATTGCCCATGCTTATCGCATCATCTACCATGCCAATACGTCCGTAGACGATGCCATCTATCGTGTGGAGCAGCAGGTGCCGCGTGGAGAGGAAATCAACAACATCATCAAGTTTATCACAGAGTCAAAAGTAGGCATCATCAAGTGATGCTGCCTTGACCCTTATACCTTATAATATATAGGCAGCCAAGACCCCGGTCAAGAGTCTTCGGGCTGCCTTTTACTTTTCGGAAGGGGAAAAGGCTTATTGCCTTCGGATGTCTGTATGCTTCCGGAGAAAGGTTCTGTCAAGCGGAACATCCGTTTGTGCTTTTTTAACTTTCTGGACCGTAATATTATTTTGTAATAATTACAATCTTAGAAATAATTTTATACCTTTGCATCAAAGAAAACTAACTAACTAAAAGCAATAATTTATGGAAAAGTCATTGAAAGGTACACGTACCGAAAAGAATCTGATGATTTCTTTCGCTGGTGAGTCACAAGCAAGAATGCGCTACACTTACTTTGCAAGTGCAGCCAAGAAGGAAGGCTATGAGCAGATTGCTGCCATCTTCACAGAAACAGCAGATCAGGAGAAAGAGCATGCAAAGCGTATGTTCAAGTGGTTGGAAGGCGGAATGGTTGAGATTACAGCCAGCTATCCTGCCGGTGTTATTGGTACAACAGCCGAGAACCTGAAGGCAGCTGCTGCAGGCGAGCATGAAGAGTGGTCGCTTGATTATCCGAAGTTTGCTGATATTGCCGATGAGGAAGGATTCCCTGCCATCGCTATCATGTATCGCAACATTGCTGTGGCTGAGAAGGGACACGAGGAGAGATACCGTGCTCTGCTTGCCAACGTTGAAAACGGCGAAGTGTTCAAGAAAAAGGAAAATGTGATCTGGCAATGTCGCAACTGCGGTTTCATTTTCGAAGGTCCCGAGGCACCTGCCGTATGTCCGGCATGTCTCCATCCGCAAGCTTACTTCCAGGTGAAGCCGACTAATTATTGAGAATCTGGCAGCGTTATTGCTGATTAATGACCAAGGGTCGGGAAGAACATGACACATGTCTGTTCTTCCTGACCTTTTTCATTCCAGATTGTGTGTATTGACCGGCTGTTTGTATCTTTGTGGTCGATTTTATGTGAACTATTAATTCTAACTATTATTTTTATGTTGTTTACTTTATTAAATGCTACTTCCTTGGTCAATGTCGAGCAGGTGGTCGATAAGCTGATTACTTGGGGCGTAGAGACCGGTAAGGACATCTTGGGAGCAATTTTGATCTATGTCATCGGACGTTTCATCATCCGCCAGATCATGCGTCTGGTTGCTAATATTCTGGAACGCCGTAAGTTTGAAAGCAGTGTACAGACCTTCTTGAAGAGTTTGCTCAGTATCCTCCTCAATCTGGTACTGGCATTCGCCATCATCAGTAAGCTGGGCGTAGAAACAACCAGTCTGGCAGCCTTGTTGGCATCTGCCGGTGTTGCTATTGGTATGGCACTGTCGGGCAATCTTTCAAACTTTGCCGGAGGACTTGTCATTCTGGTATTCAAACCATTTAAAGTGGGCGATTTTATCGATGGCCCCGATGGGGTAAGTGGTACGGTGAAGGAAATACAGATTTTCCATACCATTCTGACCATGTTGGATGACCGTATCATCTATGTACCCAATGGCGTGCTCAGCAGCAATGCCATTACGAATTACAGCCGTCAGCAGATGCGCCGTGCCGAGTGGACATTCGGAGTGGAGTATGGAGAAGACTACGAACGTGTGAAAGCGGTTTTGGAAAGAATCATTGCGGCTGATGACCGCATTTTGAAGACTCCGGAGCCTTTTATTGCACTCTCCTCACTCTCGGCAAGCAGCGTGGACATCAAGGTGCGTGCTTGGGCGAAAGTCTCAGATTATTGGGATGTCTACTTTGACATGAACCGGGTGGTTTATGAAACATTCAATAAGGAAGGCATCGGATTCCCCTTCCCGCAACTTACCGTTCATCAGGCAAAAGACTGAAAATGCGAGTTTGAAGACGGTTTGAAAACCGTTTGAATAGTAAAAAGAAATGTCTTTATTGGAACTCTTCCTTGGCCGGACCGGCTGAAGGAAAGGGAGCTGATAAGGACATTTCTTTTTATTTGCTCCGATATTACTGATTGGCGTCGGCTTTTTTTTATAATCTTTCTTTCTACAAAATCTTATCGGATTACAGGCATTTTGCAAGGCTGTAAATGTTGGAATAAGGCCTTTTTAGGGTCAGAATAGGGGTCAATGATTTCTAGTTGTATCGAGGAAGATAAGCCTTATACGCTTATCGTACGATTGACGATATTTACAACTTTGGAAAATAATGTTTTAAAACATAGAAAAAAGAAGTTGATATATTTGTTTATATGGAAGAACTACTCTACTTTTGTCACGCAAAATGAAGGAAACCAATGAAAACACAGATGAGTGAAGAAAACCATCAAGTAAGCCCTAATATCTCGGTCGATTGTTCTTTGATCGGATTTGACGGAGAAGAGCTCCGCGTCCTGTTGGTAAGGCAGGTAGGTGCATCCGAATCGGAACAGGAAACGATGTATAAGCTCCCGGGAAGTTTGATTTATGTTGACGAAGATTTGGATGAGGCAGCCAAACGGGTGTTGTACGAATTGACAGGGTTGAAGAGTGTCCCGATGGTTCAATTCCGTGCTTTTGGCTCGAATAACCGTACTCGTAACCCGAAAGATGTTGGTTGGTTGGAGCGTTTCCACAGTTTGCCGAACCAGATTGATCGTATTGTAACGATTGCCTATCTGGCTCTGTTGAAAATCGACCGTAAATATACTCGTCTGTCTCATAAATATGAAGCTAGCTGGGTGCCTGTAAAAGATGTGGGTGAGTTGGCTTTTGACCATAACCAGATTTTGGAGGCCTCATTGGCTTATGTCCGTCAGTACGTAGAAAATTCTCCGGCCGTGTTGTTCGATTTGCTTCCCCGTAAATTCACCGCGGCACAGTTGCGACGGCTTTATGAGATTGTTTACGACCGTTCGTTCGACGTCCGTAATTTCCACAAACGAATTTCCATGATGAAATACGTGGTACCCCTGGAGGAAAAGGAGCAGGGAGTATCCCATCGTGCCGCCCGATATTATCGGTTTGACCGGGTTATTTACAACCAGATGCGTAACTAACAGTAACTAAAAATAGATTAAATAATAAGTAGTATGTATTTATTAGGGTATGATATAGGTAGCTCTTCGGTAAAGGCTAGCTTGGTGAATGCGGAAACAGGCGTATGTATCGCTTCTGCATTCTATCCGAAAGTAGAGGCTGAAATTATTGCTGTCCAGCCGGGTTGGGCAGAGCAGAAGCCTGAGATGTGGTGGCAGAACCTGAAACTGGCAACTGCTGCTGTCATGGAACAGTCGGCTGTATCGGCAGAGCAGATTGCAGCCATCGGTATCTCGTATCAGATGCATGGTCTGGTTTGTGTTGACAAGGATTTGCAGGTGCTCCGTCCTGCCATTATCTGGTGTGATTCCCGTGCCGTGGGGTATGGACAGAAAGCATTGGAGACTCTTGGCGAATCGGTATGCCTGTCGCATCTGTTGAACTCTCCGGGCAACTTTACGGCCTCTAAACTGGCTTGGGTGAAAGAGAACGAGCCGGATATCTATGCCCGCATCTACAAAATCATGTTGCCGGGTGACTATATAGCCATGCGGATGACTGGAGAAGTTTGCACGACTGTATCGGGTCTTTCCGAGGGAATGTTCTGGGACTTCAAGAACAACTGTGTCGCTGATTTCCTGATGGAGTATTACGGCTTTGATAAATCCTTGATCCCTGACATACGTCCGACTTTCTCCGAACAGGGCCGCATGACGGCTGCCGTGGCTGAGGAACTGGGACTGCGTGCAGGTATCCCCGTAACTTATCGCGCCGGTGACCAACCCAATAATGCACTTTCCCTGAATGTGTTCAATCCCGGTGAGATCGCTTCGACGGCAGGAACATCCGGAGTTGTTTACGGTGTGAACGGGACTGTGAACTATGATCCCCAATCGCGGGTGAACACCTTTGCCCATGTCAACCATACTGACGAGCAAACCCGTTTGGGTGTATTGCTTTGCATTAACGGAACGGGTATCTTGAACTCTTGGATCAAGCGGACAATGGGTACGGACGTTTCTTATGCCGAAATGAATGATTTGGCGGCAGGAGTACCTATCGGCAGTCAGGGATTGAGTGTGATACCTTTCGGCAATGGTGCGGAGCGTGTCTTGGGCAATAAGGAGCCGGGATGTTCCTTGCAAGGGCTGAACTTCAACTCGCATACACGTGCACACATCATGCGTGCAGCACAGGAGGGTATTGTGTTCTCATTTAAATATGGTATGGAAGTGATGGAACAGATGGGCATGCACATCACGAATATCCATGCAGGTAATGCCAACATGTTCCTGAGCCCGATATTCCGCAACACACTTGCCGGAGTCACCGGAGCCACCATTGAGCTTTATGATACTGATGGTTCCGTAGGAGCTGCCAAGGGTGCCGGTATGGGAGCCGGAATCTATAAAGACAACACGGAAGCCTTCTCTACACTGAAGAAGCTGCAGGTCATCGAGCCGGACGTACAGGCGGCCGAACAATACCAGGCAGCATACGCTTTGTGGAAGGAGCGTCTGGCTAACGTAGTTCGCTAAACACGATTTATAAAACACAACATATTAATTGACCTTTAAAAATAAAAGACTTATGGCAACAAAAGAGTATTTTCCCGGAATAGGAAAAATCAAATTCGAAGGAAAAGATAGTAAGAACCCGATGGCTTACCACTATTATGATGCTGAAAAGGTAATCATGGGTAAGAAGATGAAAGACTGGTTGAAGTTTGCAATGGCATGGTGGCACACCTTGTGCGCTGAAGGTGGTGACCAGTTCGGTGGTGGTACGAAGAAGTTCCCCTGGAACGGTGACCCCGACAAGGTTCAGGCTGCCAAGAACAAGATGGATGCCGGTTTTGAATTCATGCAGAAGCTGGGTATCGAGTACTACTGCTTCCACGACATCGACTTGTGCGAAGAGGCCGATACCATCGAAGAATATGAGGCTAACTTGAAGGAAATCGTGGCTTATGCCAAGCAGAAACAAGCTGAAACCGGCATCAAGTTGCTGTGGGGTACAGCCAACGTATTCGGTCACGCACGCTACATGAACGGTGCTGCTACCAACCCGGAATTTGACGTTGTAGCCCGCGCTGGCGTTCAAATCAAGAATGCAATTGACGCTACCATTGAGCTGGGTGGTACCAACTATGTGTTCTGGGGTGGCCGTGAAGGTTACATGAGCATCCTTAACACAGACCAGAAACGTGAAAAAGAGCACCTCGCTCAGATGTTGACCATGGCTCGTGACTATGCCCGTGCCAAAGGCTTCACCGGTACGTTCCTGATCGAGCCGAAACCGATGGAACCGACCAAGCATCAATATGATGTGGACACTGAAACGGTTATCGGTTTCCTGAAGGCACACGGCTTGGAGAAAGACTTCAAGGTAAACATCGAGGTAAACCACGCAACCTTGGCAGGACACACCTTCGAACACGAGTTGGCTGTGGCTGTTGACAATGGCATGTTGGGTTCTATCGATGCCAACCGTGGTGACTATCAGAACGGTTGGGATACTGACCAGTTCCCCATTGACAACTATGAGTTGGTACAGGCCATGATGCAGATCATCCGCAACGGTGGTTTGGGTAATGGCGGTTGCAACTTCGACGCCAAGACTCGTCGTAACTCTACCGACTTGGAGGACATTGCCATTGCACACATCTCCGGTATGGATGCCATGGCACGTGCATTGGAGTGCGCTGCCAAATTGCTCGAAGAGTCTCCTTACAAGAAGATGCTTGCTGACCGTTACGCTTCGTTTGACTCCGGTAAGGGTAAGGAATTCGAAGAAGGCAAGATGTCTTTGGAACAGTTGGTTGAATATGCCAAGACTGTAGGTGAGCCGAAGCAAGTAAGCGGAAAGCAGGAACTCTATGAAAGAATCGTAAGCTTGTATTGCTGATTTTCTCCCATAGTTTCTGTCTTCGGGCAGAAACATTGACAGGCAAGGGTGTGTCGTAACAGAACCGGCACACCCTTGTTTCATATTGCCGTACGCTCTTTTTCACCTAAAAGGGCTTACACTCCTGGAATATTTCTTAATTTTGCTCCAATTAAAGCCGGGTTGGCTGGTATCCCGTTACCTTGTCAACGCGGCTTGAGTCTTTGGATGTGAAACCAATTAGAGCAAAATAACGAAATTATGGCAAAAAGTGACAACCATCTTGTGATTATGGCCGGAGGAGTCGGCAGCCGTTTCTGGCCGATGAGTACTCCTGAGAAACCCAAGCAGTTCATTGACGTCCTCGGATGTGGACGTACGTTGCTTCAGTTGACCGCCGACCGTTTTAAGGGAATTTGTGAACCTGCAAATATCTGGGTCGTAACTTCTGAGAAATATGCCGGGCTGGTCAAGGAACAGTTACCTGACATCCCTGAAGACAATATCCTGAAAGAACCCTGCCGTCGCAACACAGCACCGTGCATCGCATACGTAAGCTGGAAAATCAAGGCTCACAACCCGAAAGCCAATGTCGTTGTCACTCCGAGTGACCATGTCGTGATGAACGTTCCGGAGTTTCAGCGGGTGATTCATTCGGCTATGAACTTTACAAGAGACTCCGACGCCATCCTGACCCTGGGCATGAAACCGACACGCCCTGAGACCGGATATGGATACATCGAGACGGACCTGCGTGCTTCCTCGGCAACCAACAAGGAAGTGTTCCGTGTGGATTCCTTCAAGGAGAAGCCCGATGCAGAGACTGCTTTACGCTATATCGAACAGAACAACTACTTTTGGAATGCAGGCATCTTCGTGTGGAACATCTCTACCATCGTGAATGCCTTCCGAGTATATTGTCCGGCCATTGCCAAGATTTTCGAGAATGTACGTCCGTACTTTTATACGGAAAAGGAGCAGGAGGTCATCGACCGTGAGTTTCCCAATTGCGAAAACATATCGGTGGACTACGCCATCCTGGAAAAGGCGGAAGAGATTTTTGTCTTTCCCGCAGACTTCGGCTGGAGCGATCTGGGTACATGGGGTTCCCTGTATGAACAGATGTCCCAGGACTTGAACAAGAACGTATGCATCGGTGAAGATATCCGCCTCTATGACACCCGCAACTGTGTGATTCATACGACTCAGGAGAAGAAGGTCGTCGTGATGGGGCTGGATGGATACATCGTAGCCGAGAAAGACAACGCCTTGCTGATTTGTCGCTTGAGTGAAGAACAGAAAATCAAACTGCTTACAGATATCAAATAAGAGGAATACCCGAAGGATGATGAAGAAGTTACTTTCCCTGCCTCCCAATCTGGTGGAATGTTTTCATGAGTTGGAGGGGGTCGACCCCCAGGAGTGGTTCTGTACGTCCGATCCCATCGGGGAGAAACTGGGCTCCGGAGGAGGAACGACCTGGCTCCTGGAATCCTGCCGGGCACAATGGGCACCCGGAGAGACTTTCTCGCAATGGCTGGCGGAAGACAAGCGCATCCTGCTGCATGCCGGTGGGCAGAGCCGCAGGTTGCCCGGCTACGCACCGTCGGGTAAAATCCTGACCCCGATACCGGTGTTCCGTTGGGCGAAAGGGCAGCGGCTGAAGCAGAACCTGCTGTCTTTGCAACTGCCTTTGTACCGTCGGATTATGGAGAAGGCTCCAGAGTCCCTGCATACGTTGATTGCCAGTGGGGATGTCTATATCCGCAGCGAGAAGCCCTTGCAGGAGATTCCCGATGCCGATGTGGTCTGCTACGGACTGTGGGTCGACCCGAATCTGGCAAAGAATCATGGTGTGTTCGTCTCTTCCCGTCAGACTCCCGACCGCCTGGACTTCATGTTGCAGAAGCCGTCGGTCGAGGAACTGGGACGGTTGATGCAGACCCATCTCTTCCTGATGGACATCGGCATCTGGCTCTTGAGCGACCGGGCAGTGGAGCTGCTGCGGAAGCGTTCCAGGCAGGGAGACAAGTGGAGGTATTACGATTTGTATTCCGACTTCGGGAGAGCCTTGGGCGAGCATCCCCAGCTGGATGATGAGGAGCTCCGTCAGTTGAGCGTGGCAATACTGCCGTTGCCGGGAGGGGAGTTCTATCACTACGGGACCAGCCGTGAGCTGTTGTCCTCGACGGTTGCGGTGCAGAATCTGGTGGATGACCAGCGTGAAATCATGCACCTGAAGGTGAAACCTCACCCTGCCATGTTTGTCCAGAATGCGCAGGTATCCTTGACCTTGAAGGCTGAAAACTCGGAAGTCTGGATTGAGAACAGTTGCGTCGGTGCCGACTGGAAGCTGTCTCACCAACACATCATCACGGGCGTGCCTCGGAATGACTGGGCACTGAATCTTCCGTCCGGCGTCTGTGTGGATGTAGTCCCGGTGGGAGAGACCGGTTACGTCGCACGTTGCTATGGCTTTACGGATGCCTTCAAGGGCGCATTGGACGACGAACGGACGCTGTTTATGGGAAAGCCTGTTTGTGAATGGCTGGCAGAGCGTGGCTTGCAGCCGCAGTCCATCGAGGGAGCCGGTGATTTGCAGTCTGCACGGATATTTCCTCTCTGCGCCGATACCGACGAACTCGACAAGGTGTTCCGTTGGATGATTGGCGAACCCTCTTTGGAGGAGGGCAGACGCATCTGGCTCGAAAGGCGTCGGTTGTCGGCTGACGAGATTTCAGCGGAAGCCAACTTGCGTCGGTTGGTCGCCCAGCGGCGCAGCTTCCGGGCAGAGGCATGGCCCCTGCTGGCAAAGAACTACGAGAAG
>UMFP01065200.1_pt1 | contig 12769 bp, 9 predicted proteins | sample 1965031 | NCBI WGS metagenome assembly UMFP01 (sample SAMEA4836048, study PRJEB28245) | human gut metagenome | biome: gut microbiome; material: fecal sample | place: Denmark | collected 2008
CGTGTCCGAATTGGTCGTATTTACTTTTCTTTTCAGGATCAGAAAGCACTTGATAAGCCTCGTTTACCTCCTTAAACTTTTCCTCCGCCTCTTTATTGTTCGGATTAAGGTCAGGATGGTATTTCTTACTCATCTTTCTGAATGCCTTTTTTATTTCATCATCAGAAGCACCCTTTGAAACTCCGAGCACTTCGTAATAATCTCTTTTTTCAGCCAATTTTTTCACCTACCTATGCTATTATACTACAATATTTTAGTTTTGTAAAGTGTTAATACAAAGGCTTTGTTAAAAGCCTTAAAAGGACGGACATTTGTCCGTCCTTTTAGTGTTTTCATTATTATTGTTGATTGTTATCGTCGTTGTCAACTTCTCTGTAATCAGCCTCATAAACACCGTCATCATTTGGTGCACCCTGTTGTGCATTAGGATCACCCTGCGGATTAGCTTGCTGATACATTTGCTGTGCAACTGCGTAGAACTTTTCTTGAAGTTCGTCTGTAGCCGCCTTAATAGCTGCCGAGTCTGTACCCTTTAGAGCCTCTTTAACCTTGTTTACTTCAGTTTCAACCATTGACTTTGTATTATCGTCAATCTTATCACCTGCGTCTTTAACAGCCTTTTCACATTGATATACAAGTGATTCTGCGTTGTTTCTGATTTCAACTTCTTCTTTACGCTTTTTATCTTCTTCAGCGTACTTTTCAGCCTCTTTAACAGCTCTGTCAATATCTTCGTCACTTAGGTTAGAAGATGCTGTAATAGTAATCTTCTGTTCGTTGCCTGTGCCAAGGTCTTTAGCGCTTACGTTTACGATACCGTTTGCGTCAATATCGAATGTAACTTCAATCTGTGGCACACCTCTCGGAGCAGGAGCAATTCCTGTTAGATTGAAACGTCCCAAAGTCTTGTTGTACTGAGCCATTTCTCTTTCACCTTGAAGAACGTGTACTTCAACAGAAGTTTGACCGTCTGCGGCAGTTGAGAATATTTGTGATTTGTTTGTAGGGATTGTTGTATTTCTTTCGATAAGCTTTGTAAATACACCACCCATTGTTTCGATACCAAGTGAAAGCGGTGTAACATCAAGTAGAAGAACGCCTGTTTCTTCACCGCCAAGTACACCTGCCTGTCTTGCAGCACCTACTGCAACACATTCGTCAGGGTTGATACCCTTATTAGGCTCTTTGCCCATTTCTTTCTTAACAGCCTCTTGTACAGCAGGAATTCTTGAAGAACCGCCGACAAGAAGGACTTCATCGATTTGTGATGCGTTAAGACCTGCGTCATTCATAGCGTTTCTGATACATGTAAGTGTTCTTGCTACAAGGTCAGCTGTAAGTTCATCAAACTTAGCTTTTGTAAGTGTAATATCCATATGCTTTGGACCTGTTGCGTCAGCTGTGATGAATGGAAGATTAATGTTTGAAGTTGTTGTTGTCGAAAGTTCAATCTTTGACTTTTCAGCAGCCTCTTTTAATCTTTGCATAGCCATCTTATCTGTTGAAAGGTCTACGCCCTCTGTTTTCTTAAATTCGTCAAGCAAGTAGTTGATAATTGCCTGGTCGAAATCGTCACCGCCAAGGTGAGTATCACCGTTTGTTGAAAGAACTTCAAATACGCCGTCATCAATATCAAGGATAGATACATCGAATGTACCGCCGCCAAGGTCGTATACCATTACTTTCTTACCTGTGTCGCTTACGCCGTATGCAAGAGCTGCGGCAGTAGGCTCGTTGATAATTCTCAAAACTTCAAGACCTGCAATCTTACCTGCGTCCTTTGTAGCCTGACGCTGTGAGTCGTTGAAGTAAGCAGGAACTGTGATAACAGCCTGTGTTACAGTTTCACCAAGATAGCTTTCTGCATCTTGCTTTAACTTTGTAAGAATCATTGCCGAGATTTCTTGTGGTGTATAAGCTTTACCGTCGATTGTAACTTTTTCGCTTGTACCCATTTTTCTCTTAATTGACATAATTGTTCTGTCAGCATTTGTTACGGCTTGACGCTTTGCAACCTGACCTACAATTCTTTCACCGTCTTTTTGGAATGCAACAACTGAAGGAGTTGTTCTTGCACCTTCGCTATTAGTGATAACATTAGGGTTACCGCCTTCCATAACAGCCACACAACTGTTTGTTGTACCTAAGTCTATACCTATAATCTTTCCCATTTTTAATTCCTCCTAATTTATAATTAATTTGCCACTTTTACCATACTGTGTCTGACTACTCGGCCGTCCTTATATATGTAGCCTTTCATCAAATCCTCAACAACTGTGTTGTCGTCTATCGTTTCATCTTCAATGTGCATAACCGCATTATGAAGATTAGGGTCAAACTGTTCACCCTCTGCCTTAATCGGCGTAACGCCCAACTTTGAAAGCGTTTCATTGAACTGTTTTAAAACCATTTCAATACCGTCTTTCATTTTTTGACCGTCCTCCGACTGAACTTCAGTCGCAAGCGCTCTTTCAAGGTTGTCGCCTATCGAAAGAATTGCACCGACTGTATCAATTACCGCGTCACCGTAACGCATATCTTTTTCACGCTGCGAACGCTTTTGGTAGTTGTCATATTCGGCATACAGACGCATATATTTATCAGTCTGTTCTTTCAGCTTTTCTTCAAGGACTTCCTCGTTTGACTTTTCTTCCTCTTTAGGTTCAGCCGTTTTTTCTGTTTCTTTATCTAATGTCTCCTCATTGACTTCCTCATTCTTCTTAGCCATCTGATTACCCCTTTCTCTACTCATCACTTATATATTCGTTGAGTATTTTATCTATTTCATTTGAAATAAGGTCAAGGCTTGCAAAAACCTTTGAATAATTCATCCGTTTAGGTCCGATAACTCCGATTTTTCCGGCTTTTTTATTGCCGAGTGAATAATTGATAGTTACCAATGAGCAATCCTGCAATATTTCAAAATCGTTTTCTTTACCGATTTTAGCCTCAATTCCGTCAGCGTCGCTTGAGGCAACAAGCTTTTTCAAATTTTCTTTGTCATCAAGGAAAGTAAATATCTTTTCCGCTTTTTCAACATCGTTGTATTCGGGATATTTCAATATTGACTTTGCATTGTTGACATATATTTCTGTTTCACCGCTGTCCGTTATCGTTTCATACACAAAATGCATTATATCAATCAAAACTTTCGGATGAAGTGAAAGTCTGTTTTCAATATCTTTTTGAATATCCTGTATCTTATCAAACGTTATCTCTCCGGCTTTAAGTCCGGCAAGATGTTCGTTTAATATATTTGCAAGTGACATACACGTTGCACTGTCAATGTCGATATTCATTACCTTGTTTCTTACAGTTCTTGTTACAACAATAAGCATTACCGTTTGCGTGGCAATCGGCACAAGGTCAATCTTGTTAATTTCAAATTCCTGCTCCTTAGGCGCTGTAACAACCGTTGTATATTCGGTAAGATTTGACGCTATTGCACCGGCATATCTAATCAGCTTTTCAAGCTGACTGACACGCGTTTCAAGTACGCTTTGCAGCTGTGCAACTGCCTCCATACCTATCTTATACTTCCGCATTAGCGAATTAACGTAAAATCTGTATCCCTCATCTGACGGAATACGTCCCGCCGAAGTATGCGGTTGTATCAGATAACCCATTTCTTCAAGATCTGCCATTTCATTACGGATTGTCGCGCTGGACAAACCCAAGTTTTCCTTTTTGGAAATCGACCTTGAACCGACAGGTTCAGCAGTGCCTATATATTCATCAATGATTGCTTGCAGGATTTTTCTTTTTCTGTCGTTCAAATCCATATACAAACATTCCTTTCTATCTTTAAACAAGATGTCATATAAGCATTTTCTTGTTAGCACTCATACACCTTGAGTGCTAACAATTATAAGATACCACTATTATACCCGATTGTCAAGTGATTAATATAACTTTTCATAAAATGTTCATAAATTATCCCATATTGCCAAATTTCTTATACAAACTCGCACAAAATCGAGTTTGACACGTTAATCCCGTCCAATGTAAGACTGTATCTTCCATCAATATATTGCATAAGTCCCAGCTTTATAAATTTATCAAATTCACTGCCGAATACATCATTTATATCCTTGCCGAAACGCGACTTAAAATCAGTTTTGCTTACTCCCCTGTTCATACGAAGTCCGGTAATCATAAATTCTGCTATCTTATCATTTTCGGTCAATTCGATTACTTCCTTTTCCGCACCGCCGATATATTCGTTTATGTCGGACGTGTTGTAAAAACGACAGTTTCCGATATATGAATGTGCCGCCGTACCTAAGCCGATATACTCCTCACCTGTCCAATACTTCACGTTATGCCTGCACTCGTATCCGTCCTTTGCGAAATTCGATATTTCATATTGTTTAAAGCCGTTCTTACCGAGAAAATCGACTGTATGCATATACATATCTCTGTCAGTATCTTCATTCGGAATATCAAGCAGTCCTTTTGAATATTCCTTTTCAATAGGTGTTCCGTCCTCAATTATAAGACTGTATGCCGATATATGCTTTACAGGCAAGCTGACGGCTGTGTTTAAAGTATTTTTTAGACTCTCAAACGTCTGTGACGGCAGTGCGGTCATAAGGTCAAGATTTATATTTTGAAAACCCATTTTATCTAAATGACAAATTGTATTATATGCCGTCTTTGCGTCGTGTATTCTTCCGATTTTTTTCAGTTCATCATCATTGAACGATTGTACACCTACGCTTATACGATTTATACCACCGTTTAACATTGCTTTAATTTTGTCATCATCCATTGTTCCCGGATTTGCCTCTGTCGTAAATTCGCAGTCACTCGCAACGTCAAATACATCAAAGCACATTTTTGTAACTTCTTCGATTTGTTTCGGTGTTAAAATTGACGGTGTACCGCCGCCGATAAATATTGTATCAATTTTTTCTCCCCTGTATTGTTCCGCCTCACGCTTTAGTGCGTCAACGTATTTGTCCGCCGTATCCTCCATACACGGAAATGATACAAAATCACAATACTTGCATTTTTGTTTGCAAAACGGTATGTGAATATAAAGTCCTTTCATAAGTCACCTCAATAAAAAAAGGACTTAACAGTCCTTTTTTATTCAATTCAATATTAATGTTCGTGTCCGCAGTCGCAGTCATCATCGTCACAATCGCAATCAAACTCAAGTTCGATTTCTTCGTGACAGTTCGGACATACGATAGCGTTATCATCGTCAATCATATCAAAATCAATCATAACGTCTTCACCGCAGTTAGGACATTGAATTTCAAAATAATCATTTCCGTCACTGTCGTAATCATCGTCATCATAATCGTCGATATAATCATCGTCGTCATCGTCATCATAATCGTCATACTCATCGTCACCGTACAAATCGTCGGCAATTTCAAGTACGCAATCATCAAGCTCGTCAACAACATCTTCAACATCATCAACTCTTGAGTTTAATTCTTCAATAGTATCAGCCATTTCAGACATAACGTCAAGCAATTTGATAATAAGCTTACCTTCGTCACTCTTTGGGCTAAGGTCAAGACCGTCTGCATAACCCTTTAGATATGAAACTTTTTTAATTAAATCTTCCATAATTAATCTCCTTTCATTCAAAAGGCTGAAAGAAAATTGTTCACAACACAAAATAAGTGCCGTGTGCGATTTTATTCAGACTTATTTTACTCTTTCCATGTATTCGCCTGTTCTTGTGTCTACTCTGATAACTTCGTTCATATCAACGAATAGAGGTACTTGAATTGTAGCACCTGTTTCAAGAGTAGCAGGCTTTGTAGCGTTTGTAGATGTGTTACCTGCGAAACCAGGTTCTGTATCAACGACTTCAAGTTCAACGAATGTAGGTGGTTCAACACCGAATACGTTACCTTTGTAAGACATAACCTTACATACGTCATTTTCCTTAACGAACTTCATTTGTTCTTCGATTTCTGACTTAGCAATGTCAAGCATATCGAATGTTTCGTTGTCCATAAAATGATAGAAATCATCATCACCGTATGAATAAGCCATATCCTTTCTGTCGATATGAGCTTCTTCAAACTTTTCTGTAGGTCTGAATGTCTTTTCAACGACACCGCCGCTGATTATGTTCTTAAGCTTTGTTCTTACGAAAGCAGCACCCTTACCAGGCTTAACGTGCTGAAATTCTACGATTTGAAATACATTACCTTCGTGTTCAAAGGTTCTGCCATTTCTAAATTCACCAGCTGTAATCATAAATTAATCCTCCTGAATCTTTTGTAATTTAATATTAATAATTATATTTTAATATATTTTGTCTAAAAAATCAAGTATTTATTAGTTTTTTTTCCTTTTTATTATTACAAGTTTAAAACTTGTAAATTAATAAAATGATATTAGCGTACTATCGCCGTTCTGCTATCGGCGTCCCAATCTACGTCATATCCCATATTTTCCGAGAGGAAGCGCAGCGGTACCATTGTTTTGCCGTTTACGAGTCTTGCGGGCACATCCATTTTAGCGGGTTTATTATTTATTCTCGCGTTGACGTTATCTATTGAAAATGTCACTGCCTTATTATCAACCGTTGCTGTTGCTGTTTGAGTTTCACTATTCCATTCAACATCGGCTCCCATTTGCTCGAACAAAAATCTCATAGGTACAAGTGTGCTGCCGTCTTCGATAATCGGCGGTACGTCAAAACCGAGAATATTACCGTTAAACTCAATATAAGGCGTATCCGACGGGCATTTTTCATTTAATACATCTTCAATATCTGCCATATCATATTCTATTAATCTGTTTCTGGTCCATAAAACAAGCTTATCTTTCCACAAATCACATATAATAATATGTTCATCATCACTGTCTGCAGGGATTGCTACATCAACAGAATATACACCGTCACGAGATATTCTGAACGTATCAACATTATCATATTGTGTTTCAACATAGATATTACCCTTTGCTTTATAGTAACATGTTATAGGTCTTTCTTGCACCACTTTAATTAAATCCGACTTATTTCTTTCTATGAACATATCTTTCACTTCAAACCTATAATTACTTAAGTTTACGTAATTTGTCAACTTTCCTTGAAATACAAGCGTATTTCTGCCATTGCTTTGCGGCATATGACTCATTTCATTATCAATTTGCCAATCAATCGCATCATAAGAATAGTAAATAGTATTTTTACTTTCATATTCTTGTGGTCCTAATTTTGTGTATTCTTGTGTTTCAGCATAATAAACACCGTCTACATATTCAAAGTCGGTTAACGGTTTATCCAACTGAAATTCATTTACCAAATTAAAATTTTCATCAAATGTATATATTGGTTTAATTATCGGACCATATATTCTTTCCATTTTATCTATTATTAGAGAAGGGTTGAAATATATTTCATTATATACAATATATTTATCCCCGTAATGCTTAATGTTCGCACGATGCAATCCACTAATTTTCATACGCACATCATAGCTAATATCAATATCGCTCCACTCTACCAAATCATCGGATTTTGTAAATTTAGTATCTAAAAGAGAGCATTTTATAAACTCAGTACCTGTCCACCAGAATAGAATTCCGTCGTTACTTTTCACCAGTACATCATGATATTCATAACAAGAATCTAGCGGCTTATCATAATAATTGCTTTTTAAAACTACTGTTTCCGCATTCGCACTTAATGTTGTTGATAATAAAATAATAAATAATAGTCCTATCATAAACTTTTTCATTCTTTTCTCCCCCTCAAAATACAAAAAGGACGCAAAGTCTTATTTGTTGTCAAAGACTTTACACCCTTTAATAAATCCATTTATGCTCTATGCTGTTTTGTTTAATTCAGCCTTTAACTGATTGATTTTACTATCTATTTTTTCATCAAGTCGATTTTCAATGTAATCAATAACGTTTATTTCGGTTTTACGGTTAAATTTAACATCATTCTTTAGTATCTTTACATCTGATTTAATAATTGTAATGTCATCTTGCATTGCATCAAGTCTTGCATCCATTTTATCAAGTCTATCATTAATAGGTTGCAAATTAGACTGTATACTTGTTTGTATTAATTCTTGAATTGCCTGTAAATCATTTTTATCTAACATATTTTATCCCTCCTAAAAAATCACTTTCACACTACTATATAATCATTATAACATATATTTTTCAAGCTGTAAATACTTTGTCAGTTAAAAATTGCAAGTTCCGTTAGGGCAATGCGATTGGATATATTCGTCAAGTATTTTTGCCGCAAGACCGACTTTATCTTCGCAAGTGCGTTTCTTATAATATTCTTCTGTTCTCTTTGACGGAACGGGACTGTTATCTTTTCCGTCAAGTCCTAAAAGTTCTCGGCATATAATAGAGCCTGTTTCCGCTTTAAATTGATTTGCGAGTTCCTGTACAAGTGCATAGGTATCTTTTTTACCCTCATAATCTTTCGCGTCGTCATATCCGTACAAAATTCCGACAACCATAAACATTCCCGTTACAGCACCGCAAACTTCTCTCATTCTGCCCATTCCGCCGCCGAATGATGACGCAAGTCTCAGTGCCGTCTTTTTATCCATACCCATCAAGTCGCTAAACGCTGCCACCATTGCCTGTGAGCAGTTGTATCCCTCTTTAAATGCCTGTCTGGCAAGTTCTTCTCTTTTGTTCATATTAATCACCTTACGTTTTTATTTTAATTATACCACACCTGTCAACAAAAAACTGCGAGCAACAATACCCGCAGTTTTTCGCATTATTCAGCTGTCAAACTTTCATATTCAGCCTGTGTAATCGGCATTACAGTACCGTGACGATATGTACCGTCAAACGAGAAGTCTGAATCTGCCGTAAATTCACCCTTTGTAATATCGGTTGTTACAAAAGGCTTATAGCCCTTACTCTTTGAGAAGTAGTCAAGAAGTAAGCACCATTCATTTTTACCGTTTAATTTATAAATTGTAGGACCTTCATAGCCTGTCATACTACCCAAATTATAGTTTGCAACATCTTTCCAATCACCGCTTAGAGATGTACACTCCTGCATTGTGATACTTGATTTTGCCTCATTCTTTGTAAATCTGTAATATGTACCCTCATGGTCGATAATAGTTGTATCAATAACCGCGTTAGGCTCTTCTATATACAATTCAGGAGCAGAGAATGTCTTGAAGTCCTTTGTATAACTTCTGTAAATTCTGTACTTTTGATAGCTGTCATCGCTTACAACCGATGCCCAGAATACCATATATTCATCCTTTTCAGGGTCATAGCAAGCCTCCGGCGCCCATGTACAACCGGCATTGTCATTATTAATCTTTACAAGGCTTGCCTCGCTCCAATTAACAAGGTCACTGCTTTCCCATACAACAATGCTCTTCGAGCCTTGCTGTGCGGCGGCTGTCCAGTTATTCTTTAAGTTATAGACGCTTAGGTCTGTTGCGATAATAAAGAACTTACCGTCCTCACCGCGAAGAATATACGGGTCACGAACGCCCTGTGTACCGACATTACTTGTCAAATACGGTTGTTTATTATTAAGCGTTGTCCATGTCTTACCGTCTTTTGATACTGAGAAATAGATTTGTTCACGAGTTGCGTCCTCTTGTGTATCAACGAAGTGAACAAACAAGTACGCACTCATATCATCAAGGTTCTTAATATTAATTGTCTTTTCCACCTTTTTCTTTTCTGTTGTTCCGTCTGATAATGTTGCTGTTATTTTATACTTACCTACTTCAAGATTATCAAAACTGCCTGTCGCATTTGTCTGCTCTGTTCCGACTGCCGTACCGTCTGAATCAGCCAATGAAACCTTTACGGCATACTTATCTTTCGCCGAATCATAGTCACTTGCATAAACGATTTTATTTCCGTCGGCATATGCTTTGAAACTGTCAATAACCGCTGTATATCCCAATACAGTTACATCAAAGTTTCTTGTAAATTCAACACCGTCTTTTGTCATTTTTGCAGTCAACGTAGCTGTTTTTGTTTCGTCACTTCTTGTAATCTTCCCTGCCGTTGTAACAACAGCAGCGTCTGAAGTTGACCAGGTAACACCCTCTTGCGTTGGGATTGTAATATCTTCCGTAACGGCTGTCAAATCACCCAAATCAAGTGAATTTAAAGGATTTTCGTAAGCATAGTTATAGATTACAAAATCATCTATATAACCTGTTGCGAATTCACCTGTACCCCAGTTAGCCTTACCGATATATGCAACTGAATTTTTGCCGAGCATATCCGAGATATTAACTGTTGAATCAACACTGCTTGTTCTTGTTCCGTTTACATAAACGTCCGTTACGCCGTCAGCAATCGAAATGATTACATCGTTCCATTCATTTGTGTTATATGCACCTGTTGCCGACTGACTTCTTGTACCGGAGTTATTATATCTTTCGGATGTAAGTGTGCCGTTGTTTGTCATTGCACCAAGATACTGTTCCTTTTGATATGTCTGTGCACTGCCGTTTGGTGCGGCAAAGAACCACCATGATGTTGTTGTGGTTGTCGGCTTAACCTTAAATGAAATCGTAATATTTTTCTGACCTGTCAAAAGCGAATTGCCGTTTGCGTCTGTAAGCGTAACAACCGTTCCGCTTGTTCCGTCAAACTGAATACACTTCTTATTGTCAACCGTAACAAATTTCGGTGTACCTGTTGCCTTGCCGTATGATGATGTACTTGTTAAGTCGCCGTTATCAAAATTCATATTGATAAGCTCGCCGCTTTCAGGAACTGTCGGTGCTGCGGTTGGTTCAGGAGTCGGCGTCGGTGCCGCCAACTCACTGCTGTATGATATTACATCTGCGTCAAAGTTATCATATGAAACAACTCTTCCTCTTGCACCGTTGTATGAACCTGTTAATTCAAGCGATTTAACACTTATAGGTGTGCTTATTGTTCCTGTGTAGCTTACATCAGTCTCACCGCCAGTAAAGCTTACGCTTGCCGAACCTGTTCCGTCTATTATGATTTCTACCTTTTTATTAAATCCCGTATTGTTTGCGTACTTCTGTGATGAAGTCTGCCAACCGTTTGCACCTCGAAATGCACCGTTTCTGATATCAGTTGATTTACATTGGATTACAGGTTTTTCCGATACATCGGCAAGTACATCTGTTCCGCCGATACGCATTTGATTAAGATTATATCCGCCGCCTGTGATTGTAAATCCTACAACCTCGTTGCCGTCTGCGTCTTTAACAGAGAATGTATTTTCCTTACCGTTCTGCTCCCAACCTGCGAACATATCAAATGTAAGTCTGAACTTATCCTTGCTTGTAAGCGTCTGTGCCTGTGAAAGTTCTGCTTTTGCAGTTGCTTTAACAGGAACAAATACGTTACCGAATCTTTCAAGACCTGTTGCATACACTTGATTTCCGTCTGCCGACAAATCTCCTGCACTTGCATTAAAGATATTTGTTGCATTTTCAAAATCATCGCTCATTTCATCAATATCCGTAACGCTCGGAGCTTCGTCTGCCATTTCCTCTGACGGAGTTGCGTCAATCAAAAATTCTGCAATATTTGTCATATTGGTGTCGTTAGTGTATCTGAAGTAACGATATGCGTTTTGATCAGCCAAATCTGTACTGCTTATTGTTGTGTACTGACCTGACGGAATCGCCGTACTGATTGTATACAAATCTGTCCATGTTATGCCGTCGTTTGAAGCCTGAACTTTACCGCCTACAGTTTTTTCAGGCATACCGTTTCCGCTTCTTGCGGCAAGTTTTACGTTATTCACTTTAACCGTATTACCAAAATCATACATTACATAACCGTTTTGTAAACCGTCAAAGTATGTATTAAAGTCGCCGTCTGCCGCTTTGCGATAATCATCAGCATCTTTTGGTGCGGTTGTGGCATTTCCCCATGAAGCAGTTCCGCTTAGAGTATACATTGTTACATTAATATCTTTTGTAGCCTTAACGTCACCGATTGTCACCGTTATTGTAACCGTTCCTGCCGACACGCCTGTTACTGTACCGTCCTGTGAAATAGTTGCAACTTTTTCATCGCTTATGCTCCAAACAGGTGTACCCTCTGCATTTGTGTCAAGAGTATATTGTGATGTCTTACCTACACCTATACTTGCCGCACCTGAAATTGTTGCATAAGTAGTTATGTAATAAGTTTTTGAAGTCGTGTAGTCCCCCACCTTAGCAATGACATTTACCTTACCCGGTTTCTTCGCCTTTATAAGACCTGTTTGAGAAATTTCGGCAATACCGTTTTTGGCTGATTCATCGTCTATCGACCATGTAACATCACCTTCCATATTTGTGCCAAGAGTAAGTTGCAACTCCTCACCGCATCTAATCTCGTTTCCTCCGCCTATGATAGCAGCGTAATCTATTCCGCCTTTTGAAACAGTGCTTATTACATTTGCTTTCGGAGTAACTCCATCCCACACCATAAATTTGAATGTACAGTCTGTAAAGTCACCTGTTAGTTCTCCTGTCGGTTGGTTTACCGTAACAGCTTTTAGTAAACCGTTCTTATCATACACTGCAAAATATTGGTTATATCCGTTCAATGTTTCGCTCGGTGTATAGCTGTATTTCAAACCTGTGCTTGTAGGTTCAAAACTTGTAACCTTTGCGCCTGTTTCAATCAAATATGTTGTTACTGTATTTGCTTTTAGAGTTGTTGTAAGAGTTTTTCCGTCAAGTAGGGCACCGTCTTTGATTTCTGCCCACTTTTCGTTGCCTTGCATATCCGTTCTGATTTCTCTTACATTTGTGCCTATCGTACTAAATCCCGAAAGGTCAAATTCATAATCCAC
>UMFP01070568.1_pt1 | contig 12730 bp, 10 predicted proteins | sample 1965031 | NCBI WGS metagenome assembly UMFP01 (sample SAMEA4836048, study PRJEB28245) | human gut metagenome | biome: gut microbiome; material: fecal sample | place: Denmark | collected 2008
TGGCAGCTGTGTCGCTGTTTCCGTATGGGTAGCGCAGCGGGAATTTGCTGGAATTGTTCGGGTTGGTCAGCGTGATGAAGTTTTCGTTCAGTCCCTTCATACGACGGAAATCGTTGTACGTCTCCGTGGCTTCACCGGAGGCACCCCACATGGCAAGGTACTTCTGAATCATTGTTTCCTGCAATGGGTTGGCTGCATATTTCGCTTTCACTACGTCGTCGAAATACTTTCCGGCAGACGTTTCCGTGATTACTTCGCTGGAATTGGTGTTCAAACCGCTTCCCAACTCCTTGATGGCAATGCTTATGCTGTTTTCCGCATTCAGCAAGCCGGCTACTACCGCTTCTTTCAGCGCGTCTTCCGCATCACGGTTCAGACGGCACAGAGCTTCTGCTTTCAGGAACATCAGTTCGTGATAGCTCATCAGCAGGGTCGGTGCGGTTTTGGCGTAAACGAATGCAGAGATACCGTATTTGGACGTACTCTGATCCGGACTACCGTTGGGAGCCGGAACGAGGCTGGGATCGTTGGCTGCTACCTGCGAACGTTTTTTGTCGACGATCGGAGTGAAGAAAGCACGGTTGGCACGCGGATCATTGTAGGCCAACAGCTTGGTGCCGAGGCTTGTACTGGCTCCGAATCCGGCACGAGAGTTGTAGAAACCGTAGAACGGGTTGATGTTGTTAGAGTCGTAGATGTCGAATGCAGCCTGGTCGTCAGCCGAAGTGAACGATTTGCTTACATAGTCCAGCACCTTTTCATAATCGGCCGATTTGTTGCTTGAGCGGTTGATCAGTCTCATGGTGTAGCGGGCTTTCAGGCCGTAAGCGAATTTCAGCCATTTGTCCGCGTCGCCGGCATAAAGGAAATCCTGCTCGGTCACGTCTGCCAAGTCTTCTTTCTGAAGATTGGCGATGGCGTCGTCGAGATAACTGATGATTTGAGTATAGATTTCCTGTTGCGTATCCATTTTCGGGGTCATATAGACCGGAGAGCCTTTTTCGTCCACCAGCGCAGCCTGACTGCACGGGGCATCACCGAAGAAATCGGCAATCAGTGCGCAGTTGTAAGCGGCCATCACTTCGGCCATTCCCCGGGTGACGTCGTTGCCGTGATCTCTGCCTCCTTCGCCACATTGGTCGATGATGATGCGGGCGTTCTTCAATGAAGAATAGATGCCGTTCCATGAGTTATTGAAGGTAGACGAGGACGACGGTTCGTTTTCGCGGACTTCGGCGTAGTAAAGCTGGTTGTCGACACCTACTTCGTATTCGATATACGAAGAGGCGTATGTATTGATGTCACCGCTGGCGTTGGAGAAAGCGGTAGAGGTGATTACATCTGCCAAGATAAATCTTGAGGCAACACTGGTGGTGTGGTCGTGGTCCTTGTTGATTCTGTCCATCGTGTCCTCCGAGCAAGCAGAGAACAAAGACAGAGCGGCAACAGCCAGTACACCGGTTATTTTATCATATCTTTTCATAATCTTCTTTCGTTTAGCTAATTAGAATTTTACATTTACACCAAAACCGTAGCTTGCAGTTCCCGGCAGAGAGAAACGCTCGAAGGCACCTCCCATGTTGTCGTTACCCTGAGATGCTTCCGGGTCGAATCCCTTCAGCTCGGACCATACGATGAGGTTGCGGGCAAATACGTTTACATCTACGTTTAGCCATTTGCTGGCGTATACCGGGTAGCTTACAGAAAGCTCACGCAGTTTGATGAACGATGAATCGTAGATATAAGATTCGTTGATAGAACGCAGGCGGGTGTAATAAGCCTGTGCGTTAGTCACTTCGATGTCGTTGGCGGCATACGTCGGGTTGCCCTGCGCGTCTGTTCCGGTTTCTTTCACGGTGTTGGGAACGACGAAGTTGCTCTTGCGTTTTTCGCCCGATTCTTTGGTGACACCGTAGAAGTTCATTTCACCGGCAGTACCGCAGTACATTTGTCCGCCTTGTTTCCAGTCGAACACGGCAGCGATACGGAATTTGTAAAGCTCGATATTCGTGTTGAAGCCCAGACGGAAGTCGGGAGAAACCCGGCCGATCACGTCGTCTTCGCCCACCTGCGGAAGTCCGTTCGCGTCTACCACGATCTGTCCGGCCTTGTTGCGCTTGTACGTGCTGCCGTATACTACGGGGAATTTCTCGCCGATACCGGCACGCACCTGCGGAGTGACGAATCCGCCGAGATAGATGCTTTCAACACCCGGTGCAAGTTCGTCTACGTAGTTGTCGATCTTTGAGAAGTTGAAAGCGAAGTCGAGCTTGAAGTTGCGGTTGTTGACCGGCGACACTCCCAGTGTAAGTTCGTGCGAGTTGGTATGAATCTTACCGCCGTTCATGATCATGCTGTCGTAGCCGGTAGAGCCGGACAAAGGCACTTCGAAGATCTGGTCTTTTACGTTCTGACGCGAGTAGGTATAGTTCAAAGTGAACAGTCCGTTGAAGAATGTCAGGTCGGCACCGATTTCGTATGACTTCGTGTTCTGCGGTTTCAGGTTCGGGTCATACACCTTATAATAAGGGATATATGCCATCGTTCCGTTGATCGGGTAGGCGATGGGCGTGCCGTTGAAGAATCCGCCGCCGTAGCTCGGGGTGTAGTAATAGCTTTGCATATAGTCGCCTGCCATACCTACTTCGGCGTACGATGCGCGCAGCTTACCGAATGTGAGGATGTTGTTTTTCAGCGGTTCGAGTTCGGTGAACACAAATCCGAGCGATACGGAAGGATAAGTGAACGAACGATTGTCGCGCGGCATATTTGAAACGACGTCGTTACGGATTGTTCCGTTGAGGTATACCATGTTTTTCCATGCCAGAGACAGGTTGGCAAAGTTACCTACCGTACGTTTCTTGTTGTACGACTTGGAACTCTGGTAGATAGAAGCATTGTTGATGTGGTTCCATCCCGGGAAGTTGAAGTTCATCCCTTCGGAGAAGGCATATTGCGTTCTTTTCTCTACAAGTTCGTTACCGATCAGGGCGTCGAATACCCAGTCCTTGTTGATGTCCCAGCGGTAAGAAGCTGTCAGCAGCGAGTTCAGCTCGTTGATGCTGTAGTGGTATTCGATGGCGTCGCCGGTGTCTGCCATTGTACTGCCGTATCCGTAGATTTCGCTGTAGTTGGTGGTGTAGGCGTCGTCACCGAGTTGGTATTTCACGTCCAGTTTGTGGTTGTCCGTGCCGAATTTGGTCGTGAATTTCACGAATGCGTTTCCGAAGAAACGTTGCGAGCGTTCGGTGAACAGATTGTTGTCCACAGCCCAGTAGGCGTCGTCGATCCATGCCTGGCGGTACGTGTTCTGCTCGTACGGGTCGCCTTCGACGTGCGAGGGGATTCCTTTCATGTTGTAGCTCACCGGAGCGTTGTAGATGGTAGCCGTCACGCCGGAGTTGGCGGTAGACTGCTTTTTTATCTTGGAAGTCACGAAGTTACCGTTGAAGCCAGTCGACCAGTTGGGGCTGAGCTGAACTTCGGCAGACATTTTGGCGTTGTATCTGTCCATACCGGTAGTCGGGATGATGCCTTCCTGGTGGCTGTTACCCAGCGAGAAAGAGTAGTTTCCTTTGTCCAGATTTTGGGAAACGTTGACGTTGTTGCTCCAGGTAATGCCGGTGTCGAAGAAATCCTTCATGTTGTTGTATGCTTTCGGCGTTGCCCACGGGTCAAGACCGGCTTCGGCACGTTGGGGCACGTAGTATTGTCCCTGACGTTTTCCCATTTTCTGGGTGAAAGCGTTGTCGGTGTTGCCGCCGTATGTAGGATCGTTGGCGAGGTCGGCTATTTTCGGTCCCCAGCTGTGGCCGGAATAAGGGTCGTATGAGCCGCCGCTGCCTTGTCCGAATTCGTTTTGCAGTTCGGGCAGTGTAGACACGACATCGAACGAAAGATTGCTGCGGAATGTGATCGTCGGTTTGCCTTTGGCCACTCCTTTACCGCTTTTGGTGGTGATGACGATGACACCGTTTGACGCACGCATACCGTAGAGGGCAGAAGCTGCCTGACCTTTGAGGATGTTGATGCTTTCGATGTCGTTGGGGTCGATGTCCACCGAACGGTTGGCGTAGTCGGTACCGTAGGCGGCGCCGTTAGCGTTGTCGGTAGTCGTTACGTCGGCAGCGGAAGAGATCGGCATGCCGTCGATGACATACAGAGGTGTATTGTCGCCCGTGAACGAACGGGAACCGCGGATCGTGATCTTGGAAGATGCACCCGGCATACCGGAAGAGGGAGCGATGTCCACACCCGAAACTTTTCCTTGTAGTGCTCCTGCAAGGTCGGTGTTGGCCGCGCGTGTCAGCTGGTCTGACTTCACGTCCTGAACGGCGTATCCCAGCGCTTTCTTTTCGCGGGAGATACCCATGGCCGTTACTACGACTTCGTCTAGTGACTTGGCGTCACTTTTTAATACTACTTTGATAACGCCTTGTGTGATCGTAACAGTTTGCGGAGTCATTCCTACATAGGAAACGCGCAAAGTTTTAGAAGAACTTGGTACGGTGGGGAGTTGCCCTTTCGGGAAGCGTTAAGTGTTTTTGGGGCTATTTAAGGCATAAAATGATAAAAAGATAGCATTTCGAATGATTCGCTGATGTTATTTTATGAAAATAACGATTTTAACACTATCTTTATGTCGTGTAATGTAATTTGAATATTATTAAAATCGTACTTAAATCTTCTCATTTTATCAATATACTGATTAAATTCTTTCAATATGATACTTTATAGTTAAAAACGTAACACTTTTTTAATTTTGATATAAATAGTGTTATCTTTGCACCCTGTTAGAGACTAGAAGTCTATTTATAGGTTAAATTTAAGAGAGAATTTATGAAAAGAAAATTGATGTTCTTTATGACCTTCCTTTTTGTGGGTATAGGTCTGGTGACAGCGCAGACGTCCCGAGTTACCGGTGTGGTAACCGCCGAGGAAGATGGCCTGCCTGTTGTAGGTGCTTCGGTATTGGTGAATGGCACTACTCTTGGTACTATCACGGATATTGATGGTAAGTTTACAATCACGAATGTACCAAGTTCTTCTAAGACTTATTGATATTTTAAAGCCTCTCTTTTTCCTCCTTTTTTATTCTATCTTATTGTAAATCAGAATATAAGTGCTTCTTTCCGCAACTTGGCTTCCCGGCTCACTTACTATAATCGCAACCTTTTCCCTTTCTTTTTCGATCTCAGTCATCTTTTTCGGGCAGGTACTTGGCTTGTTTTCAGGGGGCGGATGCTTAGGTTCTACCTTTATTTGAGGCTTTCTATGAGCGATAGGGGCAGACCGGTCTTTTCGGCAATGAGTTGATTGTCAATTCCTTGCTTTTTCATGTCGATGGCTGTCTGAAAGATGTTCAAGGCTTCTTCGCGACCTTTCTTCAGGCCTTCCTCAAGTCCTTCTTCAAGTCCTTTCTTTAGCCCTTCTTCCATCCCTTTTTTTATTCCTTCCTTTTCCGCTGCATCCATTGTCACCAAATAATCTCGGTACACTTTGACGCTATTGTCGTATAGCTCTCTCTCCTTTGGAGACATAGAACCCACCTCAGCGATCTCTTCGAGTTTTTCGAAGACGGCTTTTCGTGCCTTGAATGGCAGGCGTTTTAAAGTTTCCATATTATTTAATATATAAATCCAACGTTCAAAATTCGTTTCACATTCCTCTTCGCTTTTTTTGAAGAGGGGGAGGGCGATGAATATTTGCCGGAACTTCTCCGAGAAGAGTTCACCTGTCTCCTTGTCTGCAAGAATAACGTCTGTCCGGAGTTTTATGTTCTTGTCCATGATGAAATTCATCAGAAAGACTCCGTAAACAGCTTTTATTTCAAATTTCCAGTCGTGCCCCGTCCGGCCCTGGTTGACGATGGCACGGGAGAGATAGAAGATGGAGCGTTCTTTAAAATTGCTCTGCATGCGGTTTTGCATTTCGACAATTATCTTTTCGCCCGTGTCCGTGGTGCAGTAGACATCGTAGATGATGCCTCGTCCTTCCGGGTAGTCCGGCAGCTGTTCGTTGTTCAAAAACGTTAAGTCGGTTATCACTCGTTCACCTTCGAGAAGGTCGTTCAGAAATTCGATTAGTAAAATCTTGGAGACTTCTCTGCCGAATATTAGTTTGAATCCGTAGTCGGTGAACGGATTGATAAATTTGCTCATTGTTTTGGTTGTTTCTCTTTTATGTTGTAAAGAGATGTTTCTCTTCGCATGTATAGTGAAGAGGCTTTTCTTTATTCTACAAAGATAGGATAAATTATTGTTTTATGATGCGTTTGGCGGGAGAAATAAATGACGTGGGTGCTCAAAAATGTTCATCTCCCTCTTAAAAATGTTCATCTTCCCCTAACTCGCTTTTTGAGGATGCCGTTGTAGGTGTCTTCAAATTCTGCCGAGTGGTTGAGTGCCCAGAGGATGTAGTCGCCCGGCTCGTTCTTTTTGAGCAGGGTGGAGCGGTATTCGGAGCTGAGGACTTTCCATAAGGTGCCGCAGGGACCACCCAGCTTTCTGCGTCGGGCGAGGGCGAGGATGGCTTTCACGGTTGGTTCGTTCCGGATGCCGATGGCGTCCATGTTGAGGCGTAGCAGGGATTCGGAGAATCCTCCGGAAGCAGTGCTTTCGTTCGGGGCTTCTTCTTGCTGACTTCTTTCGTACTGAGTTCCGTTGTGCTTGGCTTCTTCCTGCTGGTTTCTTTCGTATTGAGTTCCGTTGTACTTGGCTTCTTCCTGCTGACTTCTTTCGTATTGAGTTCCGTTGTGCTTGGCTTCTTCCTGCTGGTTTCTTTCGTATTGGGTTCCGTTGTGCTTGGCTTCTTCTAGCTGGTTTCTTTCGTATTGAATTCCGTTATATCTAGTTTCTCCCTTCTGATCTATTCCTTCATTTCTTCTTTCTTCCTTATTTTCCTCCCCTCTTTTTCCGGACGAGATTTCTAAAGACAAACCTTTGACAGCAACAGGCGCAGCCTGAAAAACGCCGTTTGACGGAACGGGCAGCTGCTCTCTATCCTTCTCCCATTCATTTTCGGTTTTGCTTTGTCTTTCCCTTTCTTTGTCTCTTTCTCTTTCCGGTTTGCTTTTAATCTCAGTATCTGTTTCCGATTTACTTTCGATTTCTGTATCCGTTTCCTGTTTTGTTTGTGGGATTGTTGCTGCAATTTCTCGTTTTTTTGCAGCATTAATTTTCATAGCTGCTTCGTCGGTCACTGTTTTTGTAGCATTGATTCCTGTGCCTGCTGCATGGATATTTGTGCCTGTCGTGTCGATTCCTGTCTTTGTTTTAGTAACTTCTGTAGCTGTGATATTGATTCCTGTTTTTATTGCGTTGACTTCTGCGCCTACTATATGGCTTTCCGCTTCATACACTTCTGTACCTTTTGAATTTATATTATTTCTTATTTCTGCGGAATTATTTTCCGTTCCATCCTCTCCTTCCTTGATGAGCCAAAACTGTTCCAGCGGAAGTTTGTATTTCCTTCGGCTGTCGGTAATGATTTTGTGGTATTGCTCTTGGATGGCTTGCGAAGTCAGAATCCCGTACTCCTTATATATATAGGTGTCGAACAGTCCGACGGACAGGCAGTCGTCGATGATGGCCTGCATCTCCTCCTCCTCGCAACACACTTCCTGCGAAATGTCGAACAAGGTATCTTGATTCCATGCGACGTAAAATCCCTTTTCTTTGTAGATGAGGCAGAGCAGGGAAGTGAGTGCGGCAATTCCTGCTGCATGATGACGGTTGGAAATGCGGCGTACCTTCCTGTCTTGGAAGAAGTTGACATCGAGCGGGAAATAATCTAATCCGGGTTTGGAAATACGGGCCATCTTTTTGAATATTTAGAGTGATATTGAATGATAAATAATGAATAAGGCGAATCGGTAATTTTAATTTAGCTCATTTCAGTATGGTGATAAGCTACTTGATAGTCAGTTCTGTCTCTCAACTGAGGGTGACTAGAAAGTCGATTCTATCTCTATTCTCTTCCTTCGGGAAGGAGGAGTGGTCGCAGACCGAGGTGGTAGGAGAAATAATGTTTATACCTATTTCTTTGTAAATGATAGGATTATGCATTCACCTACCACCTCCCCCTACGGGTACTCCTCCTTCCCGAAGGAGGAGAATAGAGTTACTATTGCGTACAACTACTCCCTAGAACTCCTTTTTCACATCGAAGCAGGGACAGGCTTTCATGTATTCATTGGGTGAGATGATGCCGTCTCCGTTGAGGTCGGGGCTTGTGTCCCGGTGTCCGATGACCTGTTTCACGTTGGGGAAGGCCAGTTGCAGAGATTTCACCAGTCGGATGAGGGCAGTGCGTTGTGCATCTGTCCGTGTGTCGGCGGGGCGGCCTTCCTTGTCCAGTCCGCCGACGTAGCAGATGCCGATGGAACGCTGGTTCCAGCCCATACAATGCGCCCCGTCGAGGGTGACGTCTCGTCCCGGTTCGATGGTGCCGTCGAGGCGGATGACGTAATGATAGCCGATGGACCAGAAGCCACGGGCACGGTGCCAGCAGTCGATATCGGCAGCGGTGATGTTCTGTCCCGCACGGGTGGCGGAACAGTGGATGATGATGGTGTCTTTCATTGCAGAAACTCCTTTCTTTGTCCTCTTTCTCTGGGCAATATATAAGTGTTGAAACCAAAAATGGCGGATTCTTCGGGAGACAGGCGGCGGTAATAGTGTTGCGTCACTGAATGGTGTACGGGAACAAAGAGAGAAATAAGAGGAAGAGGCGATGAAACAAGGGGAGAAGAAACTGACTGCACACATACATTGCCTGCTTCGGACTCTCCGACAGAATTACTCGATTTGCCTGTTCCGAGCAGATTGCCTGCTTCGAACTCCCCGATTGAATCAGCTTTAACGGTCAGCACAGGTATTTCGGGTGCTATCAGAAAGCATTCTTCCGAACCGCTTCTTTCGGCTCTTGGCTTTTTCTTCATGGCCGATTGCTTCAGCCTTTCGGGGTGTAATAAATGCAGCACCAGCCAATTACGTTGTTTAGGGTTCATTTGTTCCCCTTTTACCAGTGCGTTCATGGATGGATAGGCTTGCAGGATATTTCCTGCCTCGTCCGTTGTGGCACAGGGGACGGGGGAGAGGGCGGGTGACGACGGACGCAGACCGGTCCGGATGGCGTGCATGACATTGTCGTAGGCATCGCACCATTCGAGGTTGGCGACGTGGTTGTTGAGCTTGTTTCCGTCGAGGTGGTTCACTTGGGGGAGACGCTTCGGGTTGGGGATAAAAGCTGTTGCCACTAAGCGGTGTACAGAGTAGCCGACGTATATCCCCTTTTGGCGGATGGCCACGTACTCATAACCTTTTGCGGTAATGCTGCTGCTGATTATCAACTTCGATTTGCCTTTGAAACTCAATATCCGCCCGTGGTCTGAAACCATATAGTCGGAATTTGCTTCGATAAATCTCCAATTTTCCATACTTTATTCTTTATATTGTTAATAAAATTATACTTCGTTAAAAAGAAATCCCTTTTCCGAAACCGCCGGGGATAAACGGCGCAGCCTGCATGGTAGAAACGGCGTAGCCTGCAAGGTAGAAACGGCATAAACAAGGACTGTTAAACGGCGTAGCCTCCTCGCTGACATGAGGAGGTTCCGCCCGCTTACTCCGGTCTTTGACCTTTCTCATTTCTCCTCTGCACGGGGTTCGAGCCGTTCGGCACAGTGAATAAGAAACTCCAGCTCCTCCCGACACCCTTGAATGGCTTCATACAAAGAGTCCACATGATACATTCTGCAAAGCGTTTCCCATTCTTTTCGTTCTTCTGAAGTCATTTGTTCTCCGAAATTCATTTGCTGTCCAAAACTTATCTGCTGCCCGAAACTCATTTGCTCTCCGAATCTCATCTGCTCTTCGAAACTCATTCGACGCAAAGGAAATTTTCGGCATGAAACGTGCGCCACCCTTTGGCTTCGAGATCGTAGTAGACTACAAACGTATTTTCCGGTCGTGGCATATAGGGGCGGTGAAAACTGTGTTGATATCCGGTGAGCGTGCCGACAGCGTGGCGCACGGTTCCGTCCTGCTTGGTGTAGCAGAATTTCACGTTCTCCCTGTGCATCTTCCTTATCAGTCCACCGATTCGGTGGGCGATGATGAGCGCATCACGCCGGTTCATGTCATTGTTGCGACGGATGACGGCGGCCCGCCTCATGAGCCGTACCCGTGGGAGGGAATGTTGTTTTTTCATTTCAGTCATATGATTCAATTGTTTTTTATTGATTTCGGGGCAAAAGTAGACTGTGGGTAGAATAAAAACCGTTCACGCTTGACTAAAATGAAAAAATATGTAGAAAGAGTCACGCGTGACCCAAAATGTTAAAGGTAAATCCCGAATTTTGTCGGATTAATTTAAATATAATTAGTAATGAACAAAAAAGAAAACTGCCAGAACAGTAGTGAAAGAGAACAACACATTGAAGTAAAAAGGACTGTAAATCAGAAAAGTACAAGTCAGAAAAAAGTAAATCAGAAAAGCATGAGTCAGGAAAAAGCAAATCAGAAAAGCATGAGTCAGAAAAAAGCAAATCAGAGTGGCGAAAAGTCCGTGTATGACGAGAACAGGGATGCCCTTCAGGAAAGAGTCGAAGAGAAGCAATGGAAGAAAAAGCAATGTAATGGCTTGCAGCACAGTGATGACGAAGAAAAACAGAAAGTCATCGATTCGATTATGAAAGTCAGCCGGGATAACGGCTTTGACGACGCTTATCTTCAGCAGCATTCGGACTGTTCGGCATCGTCGATCAAGCGCTTCCACTCGGCCTGGATGGGAAAGAGAATGTCCAATTGGACGACGATTTTTAATTTAGCGCACTGCGTGTCCGTCAATTGTGTCTTTGCCGAAAATCTGGTCGGGATGCTGGTTGTCATTATTATGTTCTTGATTAGAGATGCCGGAATTGTGAGTTACCATATCGACTCGCCCAAGAAAGTGGTGATAGAAATAAATTTCGGTAAAGATAAATTATTGCGCATGAAAGACGAGGAAAAGAACGAAAAAGGAAAAGAAGGTAAAGACGACGAACACCTTTGAGCGACGACAATGATCGGGACAAAGGAAAGAACAACTGACGGAATGAGGTAAGTCCTGTAAGAACTTGGTAGTCTGTATTCGTAAAAAAACGATTCGATATCAGCGATGGACTTCCATTTTATTCCCTTGTTATAATGTCACCACAAATGTAATCATATTATTGAGAAAACCATGCAGAAACGCTTTTATTCTGAAAAATAAGTTTTATTGTTCACTCAGATTTCATATTCGATGTTGACATCCTACGTTTTCTCTTTTAGATATTTATTTGTTTTCCTTTGTCGGTTTCTACCGTATTGCACATTTGTCATTATTTACAAATTCTAATTATTGCATTCTCAGTTCGGGTAAAACGAATCCGTTTTCCGAGCTGAGAATGCAGATGACGGCTTTTAATAAGTCTGTTTGTTTTTATTTCTTTAGTAATATATTATAAACTGGCAGATAAGTCGCTCTACCAAGTTCTTACAGAACTTACCTTTTTGTATAGTAATATTTAAAGATTTAATAGCAATATTTTAAGATATTCAGTGATCGGTTCCGCAAACAATCAAAACAATCACTATTTATGGAAGCGCGGATAACTCGAAAAACAGCGGCACTTGCAATCTTTCTGATCAGTGCATTTCAGACTTACATTTATGCCGGCCGCCCCTCTTCTTGTCAACTATTAATCATCAATTCCTATACCGAAAACTGTCTGTGGAGCGATGACTTTATGGCCCCTGTCTATAAAGAGTTTCGCGTCCAGAACAGCCCGGTTGACATATGTGCCGAGCACATGGAACTGATGGCGACCGTTGTCCCGGATATGCGCAAACAGGTCTTCATGTCCGACAGGCGCTGGATCAGCGCGCAATGCAGGAAAGAAGCGGAGGAAGTGATGCCTTTCCTGTTGATCGGCGGCTATTTCTGGACAGACAGTGAAATAAAGAAACATCTGCTCCCGGTGATCAAAAGCCGCCTGGACGGAGCGTCGCATCCGCACAGAGTGGAAACGACAGCGATGGGGACGCCCCCATCCGTCATCAATTATGCCGACTACGTAGAGAGCGGACTGTTGCTCGGCCTGTGTCCCGACGACACTGTTTTTTGTATGAAGCCCCCCACTTTTTTCGAGCGGAACAAATATTATCTGGCCCTGTTTTTCTCTCTGATGGCACTGGCCGTCATCTATGTGATATGGCTCCAGAGGACGCTGCATGAGAGGAGCAGGCGGCTGGAGATCATGAGGAGCTATAGCAGTCTGGTCGAAAACATGCCCGTCCTCTATGCCCGTGTCGAGCTCATATTCGACCCCGGTGGCCGGATTATCGACTATGTCTACCGGGAAGTGAATCCCACTTTCGAGAAATACATCCTGCCCAAAGAAAAAATACTGGGAAAGAAATACAGCGAACTCAATCCGGATTATTCGCCGGAACTGCCCGACAGGTACAGCGAACTGAATGACAACAGGCAAATAACCTTTCAGTATTATCTGGAGAAGACGAAAACTCATCTGACCGTCATCTCCATACATTCCAAAACGAAAGGCTGCGTCGATGTCTTTGGTGTGGACAATACCGAACTGGTGCTGACGCAGCAAATGCTGAAATCCACCAACCATAAGTTGTCCGCCGCCCTCGACGCTGCCGACATGACCCCTTGGAAATGGGATTTGCGGACCGGCCTC
>UMFP01013093.1_pt1 | contig 12723 bp, 10 predicted proteins | sample 1965031 | NCBI WGS metagenome assembly UMFP01 (sample SAMEA4836048, study PRJEB28245) | human gut metagenome | biome: gut microbiome; material: fecal sample | place: Denmark | collected 2008
GGGTACGGAGCCTTGATGCAGGAAGCAGCGAAACGGTATCCAAAAACCGGGGATTCGTATTTGTTCCTGAGATTGGAGACCAGGTAATGGTAGATTTTGAACTGGGAGATCCTTGCAGACCTTATGTCAGTGGAAGCATGTTCCACAAAAACAACGGCGAAGGAGGTAATGCGGACAACCACATTAAAACGATTGTCACGCGCAGCGGACATACACTGGAGTTCAATGATGATGAAGACGGACAATGGGGGATTACTATAACTGATAAGGAAAATAATATCATAAGATTAGATACAAAAAATAAAGCAATCTCCATTTCTTCCCAAGAAAAGATAATAATAGAGTCTAAAGACATTGTTGTTTCTGCAAACAATAATCTTGAACTTCTCGCATCCAAGGTTACCACCATTCAAGGTGATGAACTTCTTGTATGTCGTACTAAAGAAATGCAAACTGAGGTAGAAAATGAATACCAACTGAATGCTAAAACGATGACTGAAATCACAGAAAAAACTGAAATTCAGAGTACAAAAGAAAATTTACTTTTAAGTTCAGGTAAAGAAGTCGTTGCTAATAGTAAATCGAAAAAAATTCGTTTATCTTAATCCAATATTGAATGAAATCAAATGAAGACATTTCTATAAATTTAGTCTTGAAAAATAATAATTTATATTTCAAGGCAGGTGAACCTATAAATATACCTATCCAGGCCGAATGCAAAAACATTGAATATCTAAAAGATATAAAATACAATTGGACTCTATACATGGATGGCCAAGAAAAATGTGTAAAAAACACATCAACTGGAGCTGTATTGATAACCATCCACCCTATGTATGCAGGACACAGATTTCAGTTGGTATTAAACTTGACAGCCAATGAGCAAATTTCTTGTACAGAGAGCGATGAAGTATATATAAAATGGAATAACAATGAATTTGCTCCATTTTCTGCAAATGGAAATATTGAATTTACCCCTACTTGTGAAAAGGAAGTTATAGCTATCGAATGGTGTGACAAATATATGACTCCATTTTATAATAAACAAATAGAAAAAAACAAAAAAACAGATATTGTAGAACAATCATTCCATTTATATGGAGAAAAGTTTGGAGCCGTTTTTTGTTTAGTTGAGCTTTGGGGGTATAACGGAAATAAAGTCGTAGTTTATAGAAAGATTTTAGGCCCGGATAAACAATACGAAGAAATAGTAAACAAAAGAAAAATAGTAACCGTCACTGATGGAAACATTGGTATTTCTTTTGGACGTAATCTACTTAAAATTGGATTGAAATCCGGAGAAAGTCGTGAGGTGACTGCTATAATGATAATACAAGACTATAAAACCTCGGATATAATCGGTGATTTCAGGTATAAATTTAAAGTAGATGGGAATGATAAAATAGAAAGGATGGAGTCTTACCCTTCACAACCTGTTATTGTAGGGAATTACAATATAACAGAGAATAACTATATGCCATGCAAGTATACGCAAATTGATGTAGAATATACTAAAGATAAAGAAGCCGAGGAGAAACAAAAGGTTACAGTTTTCAAGGAAGGAAGTTATTCAAAAAATTTCGTAAACATTATTGGAGGAAAGCGTAAAGCAAGCGTCACTTTATCTGAATATACTCCCAATAAATGTCGGCTGAAGGAAAAATCTCATAAAGAGAAAAAAGTTCCTTTTATGCTATATGGAGAACGTAAAAAAGAACTTCCTATTAACGTATCCGAGAAAAAAGGTACTATAGAAAATATTGAACTAAAATATAAATATGAAGATGATTTTTTTAATATGATATCATTGCCTACGGAGGGTATTATGCAAACAAGTGTACTCTACACGGGTAATGCAAATTGCAGACACTCCAATAACGTGGCATTGAATATGTATCCTGATATAAAGTGGGAAGCATTTATTGAACTTGGTTCTACTGATCCGACCATGTATTCCCACACGAATATGCCAGCAGAATATTCTATTTTCAAAAAACATCAGGAAAAAGCCTTGACTGCTGCAAAAAAGGATAAAAATATAGAATTATCATTCGGCTTATTAGCAACATACGATGACGGCAAAGAAAAAAAATTATCAGGCAAGATAGAAGAGTCAGTCAAAACAGCATCCCAAATATTAAAGACAATCAGAGATGCTTTAGATGCATTGTCATTCAAAAAAACAGTAAATGAAAATAAAGACAAATTAAGAGCTAGGAATATAGTTCCGAAAAATTCTAAGACTCCTTTCTTTCTTGAAATATCCAGTCCCGTCCTTAAAGTAGGAGGAGGTTGGCAATATAGTTTGGACTCCAAAAACCAACTTATGCGCAAAGGAGAAATCGCAGTATCCGCCTCACCTCTTATCGAAGCTAAGGGAGGAATAGACCTTATAGCTTGTGCTACAGTCATTCACGGAGTCGGTGATATAATAAAAGCCATTCTAAAAATAAATGATTTGGCAGAATGGACTACTAAAGTGTTATCTAATGGCAAAGCAAAATATGAAGGACTGATTTGGTTTAATTTATACCTTAAAGGAAGTATTGGCATAGAAGGTGTCTTTGAATTTTCAAAAGAAGAAAAAGAAATAGACTTAAGTACTCCGATGAATATTAAGTTTATCGTTGAACTTGGACTTAGCGCAGAAGTAAAGGTAGAAACCGTTACAATCTCCGGGAAAGAAAGCCGCACTGTAAAAGCGGGAGCTGATGGAAGCGCAAGTACCGGACTTACATTTAAACCAAGTATGGGTTACAGCACGGAAGAGGGAATGTTTCTTGAATTTGATGTAGGTTTTGACGGCATAACATTAACAGTTAATGGAGAGGTAAAATATGAGGAAGCAAGAAAAGGTAGAGAAAAAGAATCTTATGGTCCTGAAATAAAAACTGGACCAATGCTACTTATAGACAAAACACCTATATTAAAGGGAAAGGTTTATCCTTTTCATAAAACGAATCATAAACAATAAATATGAGAACTTTATTATTAACAATAATACTTATGGCATTTACCGGTTGTGGAAATGCACAAATAAAAACAGAAAAAGAAATGAAACAGGAAATAAAGAAAATGGAAGAACTGATACAGGAGAAATTAGGAATGGTGAAGACCTACTCGGAGAAACCTGCCTACTATCTGCAAGTAAACAAAACAGGATGCAGACTGCTTGTCAGGGTAAATGACATTCCAATAGGATACCATTTTGTAAAAAATGAAGGTCAGTCTATGCTATATCCTATCAATGATTTGCTATTTGGAAGCGGTAAACATACCGTAAGTATACAGATCTATCCTCGAATGGGAGAAACAGAAATCACTAAAGATGCCGGTGTAAATATTAAGGTTGTGCATTATAAAGAAAAACTGGTTGGTATACCTGAAACACTGGTAGAATTAGATACTCCAACAGATATTGGGATGAAAAAAATCCCGTTGTACACTGACTCCATAAGCTTCAATGCCACACTCCCTTTTAACCATAAAAAAATACTTGCAGAAGCAACAGATTTGCGGACAATACCCGATTTGGAAGAAAAGGTTCTTGCCCATTACAATAGGGTGCGTCAAATGATGATTGATGGAAATTATTATGAGTATAATAAAATGCGCCTTGCCAGTACATGGGTTTTGACGGAAATGAATTATTTGGGAAAAGAGGCTTTGGAGAAAACATATATTGATTCAGACGATTTATTCCGTTTTTTATGCAATCCTATAGATTGGATTGCAGAACCAATACAAAATTATGAGATGGTCGTTTGTGGAAATGGAAAGTTAGTTTATCTAAGAAGAAAACTTGAACTCGATGATGTTTTACGGGTTCATTTCTATGACACAGAGGAGGAGAAAAAAATATCACCTGAAAAACGTACTGTTACAGCATATCAGTTCATCCTCCTTTATATGCCACAAGGCAGTGATGAATTAGTGGAGCTATATTAATCCATAAGCCTCTATTTGACAATGTATTATGTTTTATTCCACAAGAAACAAAATGTCTTCCATAAAACAAAATAAAGATTTAGAATTTCCTCCAGAATCCATACACGGTATATATGGAGTGAATTATTATTTTCAAACTGAAAACAATACAATGCAACGTTTGCAGTTTGAGGTAGCTGTAGTCTTTTGCGGTCAATATATGGAGAATTATTACAAATATCGTATCAATAAAAACCAATTTATTGTCAATCGAAATGAATCTGACGAATATTTGTATGATATAGCAAAAAAATGTGCAAACACCATATATCCTGTTACAGTATTAATAGATAGAAATAGAATTCCGGTCTATATAAAAATAGAAAATATAGCGAATAAATGGGAAGCAACCAAAACAGAACTGACTCGATATCACAAGGGTGAAACAGCTATGCAGTATATGGATAATGTGGAAAATTTTCTGAATAACAAGGCTGAATGGAGCCGTATCATTACCTATGACTTATTTCTGTCAAACTTATTTTCCATTCTTGGTCACAAAGAGGAACACAATAGTTTTGATTGTGAAATAACTGTGGCTCCATTCCGAACGCGATTATCTTTCGATTGCGTACAATATACCGATAATGAAAGTATAGAACCGGAAGAATCGGATATTATTAATATTATTCGAGAAGGAATAACTAATAGACCCTATACATCTGACTTGCTTAATCAGCAAGCCCCCAAACATATAGAAGGATATATAGAAAAACTGTCCTCAAAATTCAAACTCAATTACACCTTGGAAAAAGCAAGTATGAGTATAGAATCTATCGAGGGAAATTTAGACATATTAGTTGATGACAAATGTATTTCCAATACTAAGTTCACCGCATTTCGGCTGTATGAAAAATCTTTGCCTTATGGTCAAGATTTCAATCCGGTAGAAACGGAAGAACAACAGCCTGCAAGCAGTAATACATTATGGAGTAAAATTAAAAGTTTTTTTAATATAGAATATGAGCGAGAAACATCTGGTATGCAAAGGAGCGACAGTTTATTGCACCAAGTCAATGATTAATAATAATCCGGGAACCGCAATTCCTCTTACGATAACAAGCAACATAATTGTAGAGTTGAACGGTGGTAAAGTTGCAGCGACAGATAAGGATTGTACCCCTGCAAATATGTGTTTTGGCAACTGCAATACAGGGACCAATCCACCACCTCCTTGTATAGCCAATGTACAATGGAGCAAATGTTATGAAAATGCAGAGGTAACGGAAGCCGGTATGAAATTTCTGACTGAAGAATCAGAAGCAACCTGTATGACTTTCGGCGGTAAAGTGAAAATTGCTTTTCATGGTCAATCTGCAAATCCACAACCGGAAGAACTAAAAAACGTGTCGCCCCAAATAATGGCAAGTATTTTACCGGTCAATCCAATATCTGAGAATACATTCATCATTAATGAAAATGATGAAAAAAGAGAAAACCAAATTACGGATGCATATTGGATTGATGAAAACAATACAATTCAAAAAGATTCTTTTCCAGATTTTCCTTTTACTTTATACGTGAAAGTTGATACTCCTATTGTTGGAAAGCGAGTGGATTTGAATTTTAAGTTTGAAGATTCCTGTACTTATAAATGTGCCAAATATTCAGGAACAATAAATAGTGAGGGTATTATAGTCATTGACAATTTTAAATTTGAAACAGAACAGCATGAAGAGAATTGAAATAACCTCTCCACAGATACGTGGCAAAGCCTATTTGGGTATAAGAGATATTGTGGGATGGTGGTCAAGTCAGAAAAGCTATGACCCCCGGTACAAAATTACTGAAGCTAGGCTTGAAGACACTGTATATTTTGTAATCAAGACAGCTGGTGTCCCTAGTGGTACTCAAATAGATTTACAATTATATAACCTGGAAGAACTTTTTCTCTTAGATTATCTTTATCCTGATAAATACAGATTTGATGGAAATATAAAAATAGTTGAGACGCATATACAAAATGACTATGCTATAATAGAGCTTCAACTTCCTATGACATGGACAAAAGATGTAGAAGAAGATGGAGAAGTTCTTGAATTATATTGGAAGGTAACAACCTCTAATATGAAAGATACTTGTTTGCCAAAATCAAAAAAAGATTTCTTAAATGTAAAGGTATCAGACCGGGATTTATTTATCAAACCGTCATATATAAATTCAGGAATGCCTGAAGTATATACAAAAAATGGTGAACAACTATTCTTCATAAAGTTTATTGAGGATGAAATAAAAGATGAAATTACAGAGGAAACAGTAGAGGCTTTAGAGTTTTATAAGAATAAAATAGCCCTCGCTAAACTTGCAAGAGGGTATATGATAAACAATGAAGGTAAAGTATATGAAAGTCTAAGTGATGGGAGTCGTAGAGAAGTGTACGATTGTAGTTACTATACGACTGATGGAAAAATTATCTATGTTAAACAAGGTAGGAACTGGACTACAAGAACTGGAGATGGAAAGATTTTATCAACAGCAGGAATAAATCAATATGAGCATTTTGCGAACAAAGGTACACGAGTCACTATTCTTAATTTGTTCTCTAAAGGTATAGGATATTGGGACATTTTTTCTTCTGTGACAAATATGAATGCAAGTAATACATCAGAACCATTATCTATTTCATTACCAGGTGTAACAGGCAGCTGTGGAATGGCTATATCTCTGTTAGTAGAGTTAGGTGGTCTTATAGCAGAAGATATGTATTGTAAGGGAGAAGAAGTAGAGGCAGACTATATGTATTTTGAGTTGGAGAAAGTTAAAAATAAAGGAATAGATGCGGTTAAACAAACTATTAAACAATTTAGTAATAGTAAAAACTCAAAATTGCGTTTCGATATAATTTATGTATCTCCTCAAATAGCAGATGATATTATTAAAGGTAAATACAAACATTTTGAAGATTTAAGAAGAGATTCAGTGGATTCTTCAAACAAATCAATTGCTATATTATATGAGTATTTTAATTATAAAAATGGCAAGATTTATGTTCTTGATAAATTTTACTTAAACTATAATTAAAAAGTATATTAAATTTCTATATGAGAAACATTATTTTCTATATTGTTTGCTGTTGTTTCATTGGATGCGTTTCTAATGTAAATGTTGTATCTGTAAGACAAATTAAAGATACAAATCCCATAGTATTAAGAATTGGAGAAGATAAATCCAAAATATTTAGTCTTAAATACCCTTTATCTTTTGAGTTTAAAAAGAATGATAAAAGAGAGATATATTATTTTGAATCCTCTTACTTTGCTAAACATGATGAATTATGTCCTGGAACTGGCGAATGTTGGTTAAAGTCAGAGAATCAAAATGATAATTTAGCTTATTCTTATAAGAAGTTTTATGGAGGGGTATTATTTACTATTGAAAACAATGATACAATCCAAACACATTTATATAAGTATTATAAAAAGATGATTAAAGAAAATAAAGACACCATTCATGTTTCTTTAAAAGAATTCAATAACAATTTTAAATATATTATTGATAATTTCTTCGAGGGAGATTCTATCTATTTGCATTTTCATGATCATAAAAGATGGATTGATGTTCCTTTGAGAGTTTCTTTCAATTGATAGCCCATGCAACTTATGGGTGTGGGCTGGCACGTAAAAGAACAGGAGACAAACGTGGAGCCTGCGAGGGCTGGATAAAAAGTAGCGAGTTAGGGTGTATACAAGCAAATATTTTATTACCTTTATGCGAAGAGTACATCAAAGAAAGAGAGGACTCGCTGAAACAACAAAAAGATACGCTCAGGAAATCAGCATAAAAAGTTTAGATAAAAATAATACTCTTGTAAAATTCAATAATTTTACAGAATCTAATAATAAAACAGATTGTATGAAAAAGTTTCTCTATTAAAAATGAAATAAAGATGAATACCCAGAATTACAGCAAAGAAGCCATCAAGACCCGTATGTATCGCCATGCGATGAACTACTGGGGTGTAAAGAAGGTGGAGAATCTCGATCCGCTGGTAAAGCTGCTGCTCGAAGCACTCTCCAGCGAGCTGTTCAGCCTGTCGCACGAAATAGAAGACAGCCACAACCGTATGCTGGATAAGATAGCCAATATGCTGACACCAGACACACTGGTACATGTGCATCCGGCACACGGAGTATGCCATGCCCTTCCCAATGATACAGCAAAGGCGGAAATCACACGGGATACAGGCTTCTTTGCCAACCTACCGTTCGGAAAAGACAGACAGAAGGGGAAACTCAGCCTTTATCCGGTGAAGAATACTGTATTATATAATGGTGACGTACGCAGACTGATATGTAGTGGAGATATATACAAACTGGATGCAACCATGACTAAAGAGTTGGTTTACCGTGCCCCTTTGAACATGGCTGGACTATATAACCATACAATCTGGATTGGCGTAAAAATGGACGAAAGAATACAGAAACTGGAAAATCTTCCGTTCTATTTTGAAATGCCTTTCCGAGAAAACAGGCAAAGTCTATATTCACTGCTTGCTTACTCCAAATGGAACTTTTGCGGAATGCCATTGAGCATTCAGCATGGGCTGGCAGAAGAAGAGGAATCGGACAATCCGGAAACCTTGTTCTCGATGTGCAATATAGAACAGGAAATAGAACATGATATTCTGACTTCATACAGCAATCAGTTTGTAAGGATTGCAAGTCCGTTGCAAATGGATGTAAAATTAAAATCCGTATTGCCGGAAGAAATAATGGAACATTACCCCGCAAGTCTGTTCGAAGACAGCGAACCATTGTTTTGGTTCAGGGTAAAGTTTCCTTCCAACTTCACCCCGGACTGTCTGGATGAGCTGAAAGTATGCATGAATGCCATAATTGTTCAAAATAAGCGTTTAAAGCACTTCATCTCGAAGGTTAATGACCTGACAGCCGTGATACCCCTACCCACTGGAGAAGAAGAACACTTTTATTCGGTAGCCTCGGTATCAGACATCATGGATAGGAAATACACTGAAATACCTTATGGAGGAAAAGGGGAACGAAGCAATACTTATGTAATCCGTCGAGGAGGATGTGAACGGATGAATTCGCGTGAAGTAAAAGAATACTTGTATAGAGTACTTGATTTGCTGCAAGACAGAGGAGCATTCATAGCTTCGCTTGAAAGGGATACGTTTTCAAGCGAAATACAGGAGATGGACAGTCTGCTAAACCATATGGAACGAATGATAAAAGACATACAGTCCGCTACCGGTTCACTTTCCTACTTACTGGTCGATTTGTCGGAAAAAGCTGAAATGCTGTATGTAGACTATTATACGAGCAGCTGTGAGGCAGCCAATGATTTACCTGTAGGCACTTCGCTGATGCAGTTGGAAGATTCCAGTCTGAAGAGAGATAGCATATTTATGCTTACCACGACACGGGGTGGGAAAAGCATACCCATATCGGCCAATCGTTTCGACATGTACAAGTATGCGCTGACCACTCGCGACAGGATTGTGACGAAAACTGACATCTTGAACTTCTGTCGGAAAGAACTTGGAAAACATTTACAGAATATTCGCATAGAACACGGAACTATGGTAAGCTCACGGCCCCATGAAGGTCTGGTACGCTCCATTGACATTTACCTGACACTTAGGAAAGATGAAGAGAGAGACTTGGATTTTATGGTAGAAGATTTGGAGAACCGCTTGAGCAGTCGTTCGCTTGACAGATTCAATTATCGTATTTTTATAGAAAAAGCAGGCTGATCATGAATGATATTAACATGCAAATAGTCCAGAATCATCTGCAAAATGCCAATACACTGGATACAGACTTTCTTGCGGAAGTTATTTTAGCAGCACTCATTGAGCAAGGAGTAAGTTACGGAGATATACAAATTGTACGTAAAGGCGAACAGCGAGCCGGTGTAGGGAAAGACATCGACAGTGCAGAATTACATTATAAGCCGGAGAAGGATACATCGGACTATCTGAAAATATTTGTCAACCGCAAAGGTCTGTTCGACATATTGCCAGAAGGAGTGTTTTTTGATGGACGGCAGCTCCCTGTAGAAGATATAGAAGCCATGGTACAGCGTGTGCGAGAAAACCGGATTCAGGAGAAGAAGATACGAAAGTTCTTTTCCCTGTACGAAAATGAGATAGACCAGGCAAAAGTGGAAATGCAGCTGCTGGAAAGACGTGTAGACAACAAAAATGTCTATTCTGATTTTGCAAGCTTGTTTGTGAATTATTGGCCACTGGTGCGGCTGTTGTCGCTTCAACAGACAACGATATTCATGAAAATGTTACCGATACTTCATCGTATAAGAGGGCATGAAAAAAATATCAGCAAGGCTATGACATTGATTCTTGGATTGCCTATACGGATAGAGGCTATAACCAACATCCATAACAGTAGACACATCTATAAGCTCGGGGCAATGCGTATTGGAGAAAATCTCGTCTTGGGCAACAGCTATAGGGACGGTCTATATGATACAAAACTGTATGTTGAAGATATTCCACAGAAACGAATAGCGGAATTTCTAGAAGGTGGAACAAGCAGGATAATCGTAAATCAGTTAATTGATATGCTGTTCCCTGCTGACATGAAAGTGGAAATAATACTCAAGGGTATACCTCAGAGGATACGTCTTGCCAACCAAAACTGTTCGGAAGAAAGATCTTTCTTGGGTATTAACTCACGTTTGTGACAGAAACAGATATAAAGTGTAAAAAGGCTTGGGGCAGTTTGAGTTTTTTTTATCTTTGCAAGTTCTTTTTTCAAAAGTGTAATAAACAAATAATCATGATTAAACATATATATTTAAATAATTTTACATGCTTTGAAGAATGCTGTTTATCCTTCTGTAAAGGCATTAACCTGTTCATAGGCCGAAACGGTACGGGTAAAACACATATAATGAAGTGCATGGCAGCTTCAATGAAAGCCAATGCACTTTTTGAGCAATCAACCTCTAAAACAAAAGATAAATTTGCAGATCTGTTTACAGAAAAACTGATTGGATATTTCAAACCGGATATCTTGGGACATCTCGTGTATAAATACGGTTCCGGACAAGCATCTGTGAAAATAGCATTGGATGCCGGTGAACTGGCATACACTTTTGGAGAGAAGGCTTTGTTGGCAAAATCAGACAACAACACCTATATTGACCAGCCACATTTTATCTATATCCCTCCGCGAGAAATGTTTTCACTGTTTGAAGGATTTATTAGCTTGTATGAAAAAAGAGAGATTTCCTTTGATGAAACATACCTTGATTTGGCAAAAGCCATGGATGCAGCGCCATTGAAAAATGAAGCGTTGAAGAAAGTTCAGAATATGCTTGCTCCTGTTCTGAAAAAGTGGAATATAAGCGTTTTGAGAAAAGGTAATCGATTTTATATCATTGATGACGGAAAGGAATATGAAGCACATCTGGTGGCAGAAGGACTTCGGAAGATGGCTACCTTACTGTATCTTAGCATCAACGGTGAACTGAAACCGGGGAGCATCTTGTTTTGGGATGAACCGGAATCGAATATGAATCCGACATTGATATCTATCATAGCCGACCTTCTTATCGAACTGGCCGGGAAATATGAGGTGCAGATATTTGTGTCTACACATGATTATCTGCTGTCGCATAAGTTGTCAATGATGGCTGAATATGCACCTGAAGAGAGTCCGGAAATGCGTTTTTTTAGTCTCTGCAAGACCGAACATAAGGTTACCTCAGAAGTGGCAGATAAACTGATAGATATCAGCCATAATCCTATTCTGGAGGAGTATTCTGCATTTTTTGATTTGGAAAACGAATACATGAACAGATACCATGAAAGAGTATAAAGAAAGCGGCCTCCTATTCCGCTTTACCGAGCAATGGGAAGTGTATCAGTTGGACCTGGAGCCTGATTATCGGGAAAAGATCTGTAGACAGGTGCCCGAAACAAAATGTATTGACTTTATCGGTTTTAACCAAAGTAAAGACATTTTGCTCTTCGTAGAAGTAAAAAGTTTCAGAGGCTACGGCAACCGTACAAATGTACAAAGACTGGCTGGCACGAACGATGACATAACGGTTGAAATAGCCCAAAAAGTCAGGGACTCTTTGGCTGTTCTGATAGGCGGTGCAAGGCATTCTACCCATTTGCCTGACAATTGGAAAAAGTGTATTGATCATTTGAACAAGGATAAAGCACTGAAAGTTATTGCATGGGTAGAGATGGATATCTCTACAGCAAACCTGCTGAAACGGGCGAATGTCAACATGAGCACCCGGCGGAATGAATTGAGAAAACGTCTTACGTGGCTTACTTCCGATGTGCAGATTCTAAATATACAAAACTATCATAGCGAACTGGAAGGCATGGAAGTGTCGACGGTTAACTAACAGACGAAATTATGAGTCTTAAAGTACCCGAAGTCAGTATACAACATAAAATTCTTGTAGGACACCTTATCCTGTTTGCTATAATAGCATGCATATTCGGAATTCTACAACATGAACGTATGCGTATATCGGATATTGAAAAAGAAGCCAGACACATTCAGCAGGTACAGCGCAAGGTCAATACGGCCCATCGTCATATCACACTTCTTGCCATGTTGGGTGAAACTGCCATTTCTTGGGAGAGAAAGGATTTTGCCGACTATCGTTCACTTCGGCAGTACGTGGATTCCACATTGCTGGATATACGAAAAGAGAATGAAATCCATGTTGCGCGAAGCCAAGTAGATTCACTGCGTTCTCTCTTGAAAATCAAGGAAGAGCACCTGG
>UMFP01002892.1_pt1 | contig 12559 bp, 8 predicted proteins | sample 1965031 | NCBI WGS metagenome assembly UMFP01 (sample SAMEA4836048, study PRJEB28245) | human gut metagenome | biome: gut microbiome; material: fecal sample | place: Denmark | collected 2008
TAAATAGAGTCACACACATCTCCCCAAGACATCGGTAAACCTCTCCTGCGTAGAAACAGCACGCAGAGCATAAGAGAACGCACAGAAGTAAAAGATCACCGAAAAGCAAAACAGCAAAGCATGTGCCAAGCACGCAGAGCATCCAGAACACACCCGGAAAAGATGGTCGAAAAAAAGAGAACAGACAAGCTGTTCTCTTTTGCTTAATCCGGATACTTGGAGGTGATCCCAAGATATTCCTCCAGGGTCAGACCGCTGTTGTACACCTTGGTGGCGTTCTCCACCCCCAGATACCGCAGGTGCCAGGGCTCGTAGGAATAGCCGGTGATGGCGTCCTTCCCCTCCGGGTAGCGGATGATGAACCCGTATTCGTGGGCGTGGGCATCCACCCACTTGGACTCCTTGGTCTGGGCAAAGCTCAGGTCGATGGAATTCAGGTCGAACACCAGTCCGGTCTGATGCTCCGAATAGCCCGGCCGGGCGGATACCTCATCCGCATACTTCTTGCCGTATGCCTTCACCATACTGTTGTAGACCTTGACCTGGTAGTCATAGCTGCGGTAGCCGGAGCTGATGTAAATATTCAGTCCCTCCTGTGCCGCCGCCTTCTGCATCTTGTCAAACATTGCCTTCGCCTCCGGATCTACCCCCGGATCGAAAGTTTTCGGCAGGGCATAGGTCTTGTTGGCAATGAGAATGCCCTGGATATAGGTCGGCTCTGTGGGATCCGCCTGTGCAGCCGGGGGTTCCGTCTTTGCCGGGATGGGTTCGGTGGTTCCTATCTCATCGGAATTCTCCGGGCTCTCCGTCTGGGCAGGCACTACGGTAACGGTCACATTGCCGAACACGGTGCTGTCGGCGGACAGGGTGGCGGTGATGGTACAGCTGCCGGGGGCAACGGCAGTCACGGCACCGTCGGCGGATACGGCAGCGATCCTGCTGTCACTGCTGCTCCAGACTGCTTTTGCGGCGGCATCGGATGCGTCCGTTGCCTGGAGACGCCTGGATTCCCCCACAGTCAGGGTAATCTGGCTGTCACGCATATGGATCTCTCCCTTTGCAGGATCGGTGCCCTCCGTGCCCGGGGTGGATGGCTCCGGAACAGGATCGCTGACCGGCTCAGTAGAGGCTTCGGAAGCCGCCGTTGTGCCGGGAGCATCCGGGGGCGTATCCTCCCCATGCCGCCGGATCACCAGCACCAGGGACAGGATCAGCACCAGCAAAATCCCGATCATGGCGAGGATCAGGTTCCGCTGCCGGCGTTTGTAGACGCTTTTGGGAAGTTTCTTTCGTTTGCGTGTGGATGCCATGGCTTTGCATTCCTTTCTATTATATATGTATATGCACCGGGTGGGATGCGTGGGTTTCGTTTTTGTGACATGTTTCTTTTGTGCGTTTTTTTATGCTCTGCGTATTTGGCATATGCTTTGCCGCTTTACCTTTGGTGACCACTTGCTTGCGACTTGTTTTTGATACTCTGCGTGCTGGGCACACGCAGTACCGTTCTACCGGATGCTTGGGGAGACAACCCGGGGAAAGGGGGGCAGCCCGGCTGCAATCCCCCTTCCCCTTCCGGGTTTTCTCCCCCAGTCCCCCGCTTTCCTCCTTCCCCATCCCCCTCTATACAGCACCCAAAGCTGCACATTCCCATGATGCTGCACAAAACACAAAGGGATAAAATCTGTCGGCTGAAATCGTGAGAACGGTTCAGCACGTCCGTTTTCCCCAAGAGTGGGGTGGGTTGTGGAAAAGAGAGTACGGTTGTCGCTCGCACACCGGTAGATGGGTCATGCGTGACCCATACGGTTCATCAAATAGAACAACACACATCTCCCCAAGCATCCGGTAAACCTCTACTGCGTAGAAACAGCACGCAGATCATAAAAGAACGCAGAAAAGAAAACGGTCACACAAGAGAATCAATCCGCTTCTCATACACCGTTATTATACCACACGTCACTTCCTTTGTCATGTCTTTTTCCATGCAATTTCGCAAAAAGTTCAGAAAAAATATACAATATATCATGTTGACCGATTGCGAATTATGTGCTAATATATACAGTGACAAAATTCATCCACAAAGACAAAAAAAGAATGACAATTCGTATAAAAAAGGGAGGACTCTTCAATGCACATGAAAAAAAGCCTGCTGGCTGCTGCCCTGACGCTGGCAGTAGCGGCATCCGCCGTACCTGCCACCGGAATCCAGGCAGGGGCTGCGGCAACCAAATCCATCGAATCCCAGATGAACTGGGACACCGTCACCATCAGCGGCGGCGGCTTCGTTTCCGGTCTGATTACCGGAGAAAACAACATCTACGCCCGGACGGACGTGGGCGGCGCATACCGGTACAATGCAACCACCAAGGAATGGGAACAGCTGATGGCGTTCTTTACGGATGCAGACCGGGGCTTTCTCAGCGTGGATGCTATGGCGCTGGATCCCAACGACGACAATATCGTCTATGCCCTGTGCGGCTGTGCATACTTCAGCGACGCCCGGACGGCAGTGTTCCGCTCCAAGGACGGGGGCAAGACCTGGGATTCTACGGACGTAACAAATCTGATCCAGGTACACGGCAACGGCTACGGCAGACAGTGCGGCGAGTCCATTGCGGTGGATCCGGATGATCCCAACACCATCTACTGCGGCGGCGACACAGTGGGCATGATCGTCAGCCACGATGCGGGCGTCACCTGGGAGGCAGTGGACAGCTTCAACAGCATGGGTCTGTTCACCAACGAGATCAAGTGGCCTACCTGGACGGAAAACGTAGTCAAGACCACCGTTGGCACGGACTATGCAAACTGCAACGGCATTTCCACCATCGCCATTGAAAAGGGCAAGGTCTATGTGGGCATTTCCGACAACACCCTGGAATGCAATATGTATGTGGCAGACGTGGACGGAAAGAAGTGGGAACCCCTCAGCAAGGATCTGCCGGCGGACAAGTTCCCCTCCCGGATCACCAAGGACAATGCAGGCAATCTGCTGATCTGCTATGTGGGAGGGCTGACCTTCAACGGCACCGGCGGCGGTATTTACAAGTACAACACCACCACCGGCGAGGTTACCAACATTTCCCCCACGGAGAACAGCTTCGGCGCCTGCATGGCAAACCCCAACAACAACGACCAGCTGATCGCCACCACCTGCGGCGTGTGGAGCACCAACAGATGGAGCGAGGAGGACGGTGCCTGGGGCGACTGGCTGTACCGTTCCGAGGACGGAGGCAAGACCTGGACTGAGTATTATCCGGGCAAGATGGGTGAATACAAGTGGAATGCGGAAACCGGCGAAATGGTGCAGGAACAGGTCATCGATTACCTGGACGCAAACGGATGCAGCTGGGTATACGGCAAAGCCATCCACTGGTCCGGCTCACTCATCATCAACCCCAAGGATTTTGACCAGATCATGGTTTCCTCCGGCAACGGCATTTTCAAGTGGGACGGCATCTGGGGGGATTCTCCCAAGGCAAGCTTCTGCGCACAGGGCATCGAGGAAGTAGTTGCTCTGGATATGGTCTCCGTGCCCGGCGGTGCGGCATATTCCGCAATCGGAGACTATGACGGCTTCATCCACACGGACGTGGACAAGCCTGCTACCCAATATGTACCCAACATGGGCTCCACCGGGGCGATCGCATACTGCCCCCAGAATCCCAAGGTGATGGTGCGGATCGCAGAGAACCAGAATGACATTGCACCGGGCTTCTACTCCACGGACGGGGGCAAGACCTGGACAAAAATGGCGAACAGCGCCGGCGGCAAGGCTGCTATCACACAACTGGACAAGGATACCTACCGGATCTTCCTGGGGAAGAAGGACAGCGGTGACCTGAGCTATTCCGACGACTGGGGACAGACCTGGAACGCATGCACCGGCATTGGCAGCGCATACGGCTCCAAGCCTACCTACACCTTTGTAGAGCCAAATGATCCCAGCACCGTATACGCATACGCTACCTATTACAATTCCTCCTGGCATTACTCCAAGAAGGAACCGGAGCTGAGCGATGCAAACTATACCCTGTACATCAGCACCGACTACGGCAAGACCTTTACCGGCACCCAGATCTGCATGTATGACCAGTGCGACAGCGCAGGGCGGATCGCCTCCCTGGAGGACAATCACCTGATACTGGCAGGAGGCTGGTACGGGCTGTATGATGTGAAAACCGCCGGCAGCAAGGCAGAGGTCACCAAGAAGGACGTGTTCTACTGCAAGACCGTGGGCTATGGGGCACCGGAAAAGAAGGGCGGCATCAACACTCTGTACATGTACGGCAAACCCCAGGAAACCGACATCGAAGGCATCTACCGCTCCACGGACGGCGGCGACAGCTGGGTATGCATCAACACCCAGAAGCTCTACGGGGGCACCGGCAACGGCAACTTCCTGGTAGGGGATATGAACACCTTTGGCACGGTGTATATGAGTACGGTAGGCTGCGGCATTGTTGTGGGCAGATTGTCCGGCGGTACGGAGAATCCGGATATCCTGTACGGTGACGTAAACGTAGACGGCATTGTGGACATTGCAGACACGGTGCTGCTGGCACGGTACATTGCCCAGGATCCGGCAGTGACGGTCACAGAACAGGGCTTGCAGAATGCGGACTGTGATCCGGACGGGAACATTGATTCTTCGGATCTGACGGCAATTGCCCGGTATCTGGCGCATTTGGTTGACAAGCTAGGATAATAAAAAGCAGGGCGCAAGCCCTGCTTTTTTTCTATTGAAATGATCGGTTTTTTTGCGGATTTTCTTTTATAGTCTGCGGGCGTGGGTCACGCTCTTCCATTTTATCTTTTCAGTGACCATCTTTTCCGGACTTGTCTTTTATACTCTGCGTGCTCCGCTTACGCAGTAGCGTTTTACTGGTGTCTTGGGGAAATGTTTGTTGTTCTATTTGTTTAACCGTATGGGTCACGCATGACCCATCTACCGGGATGCGAGCGACAACCTCATTGAGAGGGGAGAGAGCGCATCAGAGATGCTTACTCTCTCCCCTCCCAACGGTTTTCTCTCGCGCTCTCTTTTCCACAACCCTCCCCACTCTTGGGGAGAATAAGCCTACTATGATTATTCCCACGATTTCAGCTGTCAGATTTCACCCCACAGCGTTTTGTGCAGCATCATGGGAATGTGTAACCTACAGGTTTATGCCATAGGGGGATGGGGAAGGAGGAAAGCGGGGGACTGGGGGAGAAAACCCGGAAGGGGAAGGGGGATTGCAGCCGGGCTGCCCCCCTTTCCCTGGGTTGTCTCCCCAAGCTCCGGTAAGAGGGTCATGCGTGACCCATACGGTTCATTAAATGGAGTCACACACATCTCCCCAAGACTCCGGTAAACCTCTACTGCGTATGCCAAGCACGCAGAACATCAAAGACAACATAAAAGAAAAAGGTCACAAAAAAAGCATCGGTTTCCCGATGCTTTTTTCTTATTCAGATTGCTGCGTCTCCTGCGGCGGTGCCTGTGGAGGCTGTTGCTGTGGAATCTGGGCAGGAGGCGGGGGAACAGGGGCTGTGCCAGTGGGAACAGGGGATCCGGGGCCGTGTTTTTCGTACAGATACTGAAGCACCCCAGCCGCCAGGAACATGAGCAGCATAAAATAGAAGCCGCTTTGCAGATGACTCTCGATGTAATTCAGCTCATCCAGCCCATAGAAGGAATCGAAGGATGCGCCGGTCAGGATCACCAGCAGTGCACCCACTCCATCCAGCACAACGGGCACAGTCTTTTTGTTCCGGAGCACCAGGACAATGGACGCTACCCCTGCGGCAAATGCGCCGGTGATCCAGAGATTGAACTTGCCGCCGAATTTTTCGCCCTTCTGGGCAGTGCCATAGGCGCTTTCTGCGTCGGATGCGTCATAAGAATCCATGGTTATCATATCCATAGCGCTGTAGGTGACAATGTCCTCTTCTTTGTCGTTGTAGTTGCAGGAAATGGTCACAAAGGGCATGAAGAACGCCACCAGTGCCAGGATCACCGCTACCTTGGCGGAGATGCCGATGGTCTTGATGTGGGCGAGAATGCCGCCGGATGCAGGTGCAGCAGCCGGTACAACGGCAGGCTGGGGCGCAGTGCCGGGCGCAACGGGCTGAGACGCCGGAGCAGCTTGCTGGATGGGTGTACCGCAGATTTCACAGAAGCGGCTGTCGTCGGAAATTTCCTTTCCGCATTTTGGACAAAACATGTTCATTCCTCCTATATGTTGATGGGTGGGGCGTGCAGCCTGCACAGGCTGTCGGTGATCGTTTGCTGTTTTTCTTTTTTGTGACCATTTGCTTTCAAATTGTTCTTGATACTCTGCGTGTTTGGGTCACGCTTTGACATTTGGCTTTTGGTGACCTTTTTCTTCTGTGCGTTCTCTGATGCTCTGCGTGCTGTTTCTACGCAGGAGCGTTTTACCATTGTCTTGGGGAGACAACCCGGGGAAAGGGGGGCAGCCCGGCTGCAATCCCCCTTCCCCTTCCGGGTTTTCTCCCCCAGTCCCCCGCTTTCCTCCTTCCCCATCCCCCTATAGGAGACGATGTGAAGCTGCACGTTTCCATGATGCTGCACAAAACGCAAAGGGGTGAGCTTTGGCGGCTGAAATCGTGAGAACGGTTCAGCACGTCCGTTTTCCACAAGAGTGGGGAGGGTTGTGGAAAAGAGAGCGCGAGAGAAAACCGTTGGGAGGGGAGAGAATAAGCAGTTTACTGCGCTCTCTCCACTCTCAAAGAGGTTGTCGCTCGCACGGCGGTAGATGGGTCATGCGTGACCCATCCGGTTAAGCAGGTAGAGTATGATAAATACCCCTGGGTTGTCTCCCCAAGACTCCGGTAAACCCTTACTGCGTATGCCAAGCACACAGATTTTATAAGATGGTTTGAAAGCAAAAGGTCACACATAACGACCAAGCGTATCCCCACAAAAGCAAACGATCACCGGACACAGCGCCCCGCAGGGAAACCTGTATTTATTATACCGGCAAAGGGGCAATTCGTCAACAATTTTTGCCGGTTTTACGCCAAATCCAGCGGCATTCGGGAAAAGAAACCCGGGTTCGTGGACTATTTTGCGCAAAATGCGACCAATTCACCGGATCTCAACATGGTTTTCCACAGCGTTGTGGAAAGTCATGTTGAGAAACCGCTGCTTTTTCACTACAAGATCCTTTGTCCGGCATTGCATTTTCTTTTTCTTGTCCACCTGCTTTCACAGAAGTTTTCCACCGGGTTGTGGAAAACCATGTTGAGAAACCTTCCGCTTTCCACAGCAAGATGTTCTGAAAAATATGTTCCCTTGCCGGTTCGGAGCGGCAAAAGAAAAACGCTCCCCGGAATGGGGAGCGCTGGTGCGGATGAAGTGACTCGAACACTCACGGATGAATCCACTAGAGCCTAAATCTAGCGCGTCTACCAATTCCGCCACATCCGCATACACACATACAGTTACATTATAAGAGTATAGCATCGGAGTCCGGATTTGTCAAGCTTGCGGACAGATTTTTTCCAGCACTTCAAAGAAAAAAGATCGCTGAATGCCCCCGAATGCCTTTACTTTATCATGGAAATATGGTATAATAGGCTTAAGTGCAATCGGACTGATTTTTGGCGTATTATATATGTATAGGGGCAGGCAGGCAAACCGGGTTCCGGGTTTCCGCCATGCCTGCTGAGGAGGTATAAATTTTATGAATTCCTTTGCGGAAGTGTTTGAGCAGGTCAAAAAGTATTGTATCGAGGTGGGAAACATTGGCGATGTGGCGATCAATCTCTGGATCAATACCCTGATTCCCGTCTCCCTGGATGGCACCAAGGCAGTGCTCCAGTGCAATTCGGAATTTCAGAAGGGCGTGGTACTGAATAATTTCAAGAGCCTCCTGCAGGAGGGCTTCCGCAATACCCTGGGCTTTGACGTGGAGCTGGAGATCATCATCGAAAGCCAGAAGCCAGCGGAAAAGGTGGATATCCAGGAGCTTGAGAAGAAGCATGCACAGCTGGAGAAAAGCTTTGAGGGCGCTGAGTATGACTACACCTTTGACACATTTATCGTAGGAAAATCCAACGAATTCGCCTATGCCGCCTGCACCGCCGTGGCAAAGCACGACCGGAACAAGGCAAGCGATACATACAACCCCCTGTTCATTTACGGCCCCTCCGGTCTGGGCAAAACCCATCTGATGACCGCAATCGCCAACGAAATGCGCCGGAACGACCCGAACCTCAACATCGTATATGTCACCGGAGAGACCTTTGCAAACGAGCTGATCGAAGCCATTCAGAAAAAGCAGGACACCTCCCTGTTCCACGACAAGTACCGGAATGCGGACGTGCTGCTGGTGGACGATGTCCAGTTCATTGCCGGCAAGGACTCCACCCAGGAGGAATTTTTCCACACCTTCAATAAGCTGCACAGCGAGGGCAAGCAGATCGTACTGACCTCCGACCGTCCCCCCAAGGACATCAAGATCCTGGAGGACCGGATCCGGAGCCGGTTTGAAAGCGGTCTGATCGCCGATATTTCCACGCCGGATTTTGAAACCCGGATCGCCATCATCCGCCGGAAGGCAGAGCTGTTAGACCTGAATCTGCCGGACGAGGTGGCGGAATTCATCGCAAACCGGCTCAAAACCAACATCCGACAGCTGGAGGGGGCAGTGAAAAAGCTCAAGGCGCTGAAGCATCTGGCAGGGAGTCAGCCCTCCATTGCCATGGCACAGAGCGTGATCCGGGACATTCTCACCGACGACCAGCCCATCCCCATCACCGTGGAGAAGATCATTGCGGAGGTTGCCAACGTGTACGGGGTATCCCCGGACGATATCCGCTCCAACAAGCGCTCCTCCCAGATTTCCAATGCCAGGAAGGTGGCGATCTATGTGGTGCGGGAAATCACCCAGATGCCCCTTGCTTCCATCGGCATGGAGTTCGGCGGGCGAGATCACTCCACCATCGTGTATGCGGTCAACAGCATCTCCCAGTCCATCCAGAAGGACAGTTCCTTGAAGGAACTGGTGGAGACCCTCATCAAGAACATCCGGGAACGGGGAAAGAACTGAGTTTCCACCAGTCTTTCAACAGATTGTTGAAACCTGTGTGAAAAAGAAAGCAAGGCGCAGCGCCGATCCGCATCCCCTTGTCCACAGTTTACCCATTCGGCTTTTTGACAGTTTTCCGCCCGGATCCGACCGGACTCCGGATTTTCCACGAAAGTTTCAAGGATTTTTCCCTTTCCACTCCACAAGTTCTGCCGGTTTCCACAGAGCGATCCGGCTTTCCACTTTTCAAGAATCATTCCACGAAAGGGCTGTGGAGGAGAAAATCCCGGAAAACTGCCGGGGAAGGGCTGTTTGAACAGTTTCAACCCCTCTACTACTACTGCTGAAAAAAATTAAGATGGATGGATGGATTGATCCCACCAACAAGCCGGAACGAAAGCCGGCAGCTGTGGAAAGTCCGGACATCCCCCAAAAAGGAGCCAATCATGAAGTTTTCATGCAAGAAGGAAGATATCTGCGCTGCCATCGGCAACGTATCCAAAGCGGTCAGCGCCAAATCCACCATTACCGCCCTGGAGGGCATCCGGATCAAGCTGTCCTACACGGTGCTGGAGCTGACCGGCTATGATCTGGAGCTGGGAATCCGTTCCACCATTGAGGCGGTTTCCGAGGACTGCGGTGAATTTGTGGTGAATGCCCGGCTGTTCAGCGAGATCACCCGGAAAATGAGCGATGAGATCCTGACCTTTGAGACGGATGAAATGCTGAATATCCGCATCACCGGCGCTGTAACCGAGTACTGCATTTCCGCCATGTCTGCGGAGGAGTATCCGGATCTGCCGGAGGTCAGCGATGAGCACCGGTTCCTGGTGCCCCAGGATCAGCTGAAATCCATGATCAACCAGACTGCCCATGCAGTTTCCCTGAACGAGAACAAGCCGGTCATGACCGGCGCCCTGTTCGACATTACCGAGGACGGGAATTTCAACATGGTCACCAGCGACGGGTACCGGCTTGCCCTGCGGACGGAGCATATCGACACGGCGGAGGTGCACCGGTTCGTGGTGCCTGCCAGAACGCTGTCAGAAGTATCCAGACTGCTGAAGGAGGATGCCAAGCCACCCTGCGGCATTTACAACAATTTCAAGCACATTGTCTTTGAATTGGGAGAGATTACTGTATTCTCCCGGCTGCTGGAGGGGGATTTCCACAACTACCGGGCTTCCATTCCCCCGGACAAGCGGACGGAGGTCATCGTCCGTACCAGAGAGCTGGTGAACTGCCTGGAGCGGTGCGCACTGCTCATCAACGAGAAAAACAAGGCACCGGTGCGCTGCGTCTTTGAAAACGGCACCGTGAAGGTCAGCTGCAAAACCGGCATCGGCAGCATTTCCGATACCATTCCGGTGGATCTCAGCGGCGATGCCGTCACCATCGGCTTCAACAACAAATTCATGCTGGATGCGCTGCGGGCGTCTGAATGCGACAAGCTGAGGATCCATCTCAGCGGCGGCAACCGGGTTGTGAAGATCATTCCGCCGGAGGGGGACAGCTTTGTGTTCCTGGTGATGCCGGTGGATCTGAAATACTAAGCAAGGGGGCGTTTCCATGCAGAACCAACGGGTTTCCATCCGCACGGAGTTCATCAAGCTGGACTCCCTGCTGAAATATGCCGGGCTGACCGACACCGGGGGCTTCGCCAAGGAGCTGATCCAGGGGGGACAGGTGAAGGTAAACGGCGAAATCTGCACCATGCGGGGGAAGAAAATCCGCAGCGGCGACGTGGTAGAGGCCGGAGAATACCGGCTGACGGTGGAGCAATGCATCTGACCGGGCTGGAGGCGGAGCATTTCCGGAATCTGGAGCATATTCAGCTAGAGCCGGACCCCCGGTATAACCTCATTGTGGGGCAGAATGCCCAGGGGAAAACCAATCTGCTGGAGGCAATCTGGCTGCTGACCGGGTGCAGGAGCTTCCGGGGCGTCCGGGAACGGGATCTGGTGAGCTTTGACCAGGAGGTCATGCGGATGCAGGCTGCATTCCGGGACAGCCGCCGGGAGCAGCACATCACCTACGCCATTCAGAAAAGCAGCCGGGAAAAGAAAATCACCCTGAATGGGGTGCCTCTGCGGGGGGGCAGCCGGCTCTTTGCCCAGTTCCAGTGCGTGGTGTTCACCCCGGATGATACCATGCTCATCAAGGGACTGCCGGACAAGCGGCGGAATTTCCTGGATCTCTGCTGCGCCCAGATCCGGCCGAAAAATATGGACGTGCTGCGCCGGTTCGAGAATCTGACCATTCAGCGGAACCAGGTGCTCCGGAGCATCGGCGCCGGAAACGGCACCCCCCTGGATCTTGCCATCTGGGACGCGCAGCTGGCGGTGGCAGGGGCGCATCTGTCCCACATCCGGCACAGCTATGTGCAGCGGTTTGCGCCGGTTTGCGCCCGGCTGTACAGCATCATCACCGGGGGACGGGAGCAGCTGACGGTGGAATACCAGTCCGGCATGTACCGGGACTATGAGATGCCGGAAACCGTCACCGAGCCGATGCAGGATTACTATCTGCGGAAGCTGACCATGTCCTCCACGGACGATATCCGGCTGGGGTACACCAGCATCGGGGCAAGCCGGGATGATCTGCTGTTCAAGATCAACGGCAAGCCCGTCCGGGATTTCGGCTCCCAGGGACAGAAGAAAAGCACGGCGCTGGTGCTGAAGCTTGCCCAGGCGGAGATCTATCGGCACAGCCAGGGGCAGTCCCCGGTGGTGCTGCTGGACGATGTGATGGGAGAGCTGGACAAGAGCCGGCAGGAATTGGTGTACAGCATCGTGCAGGAAATGCAGGTGTTTATTACCACATGCAACGAAGGGGCTGTATTGGGCAGCGACCGGGGCATGCGGATCACCATAGAAAACGGAAAAATATTGTAACGGAGGCGTGGGATGTATATACACCTGGGCAATGAGATCTCTGTGTCGGACAAATGCGTCACCGGCATTTTCGATCTGGAGAATACCACCATCGGCAAAGCCACCAAGGAGTTTCTGGAACGGGCGGAACGGGAGAAACGGGTGGTGAATGTCAGCTATGAAATGCCCAAAAGCTTCATTGTCTGCAACGAGCGGGGCAGAGAAGTGGTTTATATTTCCCAGATCTCCGTTGCAACACTGCGCAAGCGTGCAAACACGCTGTTTTGAGGAAAGGATGGAATCATGAGCGAAACAGAACAGATAAAACCGGGAGCACAGCAGTATGACGAAAGCCAGATCCAGGTGCTGGAGGGGCTGGAGGCTGTACGGAAGCGTCCGGGCATGTACATCGGCACCACCGGTTCCGGCGGACTGCATCACCTGGTGTACGAGATCGTGGATAACTCCATTGACGAGGCGCTTGCCGGGTATTGTACCCATATTCAGGTAGAAATTCTGCCGGGGGATATCATCCGGGTCACGGATAACGGACGGGGCATCCCCACGGGCATCCACCCCAAGGAGGGGATCTCCGCTGCAACGGTGGTGTATACGGTGCTGCATGCAGGGGGAAAATTCGGCGGCGGC
>UMFP01031151.1_pt1 | contig 12474 bp, 15 predicted proteins | sample 1965031 | NCBI WGS metagenome assembly UMFP01 (sample SAMEA4836048, study PRJEB28245) | human gut metagenome | biome: gut microbiome; material: fecal sample | place: Denmark | collected 2008
GGTACAGTGGTAACGCATTAGTGCTTTACTGTATTAACGTTGCGTTGCGTTGGTGCGGTGTGGTGCTAATGGAGTGCAGTAGTATAGGTTGAATATCATAAAAATATATTGTAGTTTTTTAAAGTTTTTTGTTGCAATTTATAATAAAGTATGCTATACTATAAGAGTAATAAGAAGTAGTTAAATAAAGAGAGGTGATAAAATGACAGTAGAGGATATATACAGAGTTTTAGAAGATGATGAAGAGGTTATTATTGGGGAAAATTCGCCTTATGGTTTGATAACTAAACATGTAGGCTCACTTAGAGATTGTAACAAAGATTATATGAGTAGTCATGTAAAGTCATTAAGGGGTTGGTCACATGGACTCATAATTGAAATTTAAAATGTTCGACGTCGAACAATCAAATGTTTCACGTGAAACATTTAAAATAAAAAATCGCTGTCCTAACGGCAATACGGGGAGAATGGAGAAAAAAACTATGAACGAGATTATGAACACAAAGAAAATCACAGGACTTAAAAATACGGCATTAAAGGAGTCTTTACTCGCTATTAGGGGGGCTGTCTTATCTGTAAACGCGTCACAGTGGGAAGTAGCACAGGCAGTACATGATATTCTGGTTAAAGAAACCTTTAAAGAAGATTTCGAGACAGAAGAAAAATTTGCGGATTTTATCGGTATTTCACGTAGTAATTGCAACAAAATGAAAAAAGCTGTAGATTTCAGAAATTCCAATGAAGTGTTTAAAGATTGGACTTTGAATAAAATTTATGAAATTATGTGCTTACCTAAAGAAGAAGCACCACAGTTACTTGATGATTATATGATTGACAAGGACGATACTGTAAAAGAAATCAGAGAGGCTGTAAAAGCCTACAAAGATGATACGGTAGAATCGAAGGTAGTGGCAGAAGTAGAACCATCGGAAGAGAATGGAAAAGGAGTAGAACAGAAAAACGGAGAAGAAAAGGAAGAAAATGAAAAAAATATTCCGATGAAAGAAGATTGCACAAAAGAATCCCTTTTACATTGCTATTTTGATACTCTTACAAAAGAGGAAATTGTAAGAGTATTAAATTACATGAATAAGCAGAAAATCGGTGATTCCGAGGAATTGAAAGAGGTGATTGAAGCGTGGAAGTAGTCAACTACTTAAAAAAACATAAAGTTCCTATTAAGTCGGTGGGGTTTAGATACCTCACCGAAGCAATAAAAATGTCGGTGGAAGATGGTACTTTACCGTACCATATGTATCGGTTGTATAAACCGATTGCAAAAGAACACATGACAACAACGAAAAACGTTGAGCGTTGCATAAGATATGCAATATCAAAAAGTGATATGAAAGGGTTATCTAATTGTCAGTTTATTATTGAAGCAAGTATTCAGTGTAGGAAGAAAGTTAGAAAACCGAAAAATCATATATGCACTTTATAAAAGTTCGACGTCGAACAATCAAATGTTTTACGTGAAACATTTTGAAAAATAAAAAAAATGGCTGTCTTATCGGCATAACGGAGAGAAAGAGGTAAAAATATGAGTTTTGCAAGTAAGTATAATAAGGGTACTAAAATTTTTGATATTGATATTAAAGATTATGCATTTATGGACGGTTATGATTTTGTAAAAAATTACGGAAGTAATGTAGTAAAGATTGATGGTTTATACATAAATGATAAAGGAATTTATGGTGATCATCCAGTTGCTATTATTACGTCTGAAAAAAGGTTGGTAGATTTACCGTCTCATATGGCTGATACAGTGCGTGATATTTTGAAAGATTCCGAATCCATCACTTTAATTAAAAAAGGCTTAGTGGGGATAAAAGCACACGAATATGTGGATAAGAAATACAAGAAAAATTGTGTAGGTTTCGATTGGTGTGATCTGTAATGCCGGATGAAAAAAAGATAATTTCTGAAAATCCACGGCGACTGTTAGCGAATATGAATAAGCGTTTAAAAAGAATGACTGCCTATTTAGGAGAGGAACACGACTCGATTCAGATTGTAAAACACCAATTAGATATGGTTTATGGTTTTGAGTCTATTGGTGTTCCAACGTTTAAAGTTGCCGGATTGACAGAAGAAAAGAAAAAGCAAATATTATATATTGCAAAAACTTATCAACGTTCTAGTTATAGTACAATAACAGGTTTTAAAAAATCTTTACAAAACAAAGGTTTTCAGACATTTACAAAAAATATGAGTCAGTCACAGGCTGTTTTTTGGGATTCTGTTTTTTCTTCTCCGTCATGGGGAAAAATAAAAGAATTGTTTTATGAGGATTCAGATCGGGCTGTAGCAACTGCTGAACGTGTAGAACGTTTTACCGAAAATCCATATTCGTTAGAGGATATTTTTTCAGCATGGTCTGACATTGCTAAAGAAGATAAGCCCAACTTTAGAAAGAGCGTTGATGTTGTAATATCACAATGGAATAAGCTCAATACAGAAGAAAGAAATAATGTAAATTTCAGAGATTTTGTATCCGATATTTTAACAAGGTTGTAGTTGCATATGTACAATATTAGAGATTCGCCTTTATCAGAAATTGAGTTTCATAGTTATTACTTTAAAAAGAAAAACAGAGCAGATATAGTCAATGATGATATTATGTGTTTTGACATTGAGACTTCTAGTGGATTTTTACATAAGGATAGTGATACACTTGAACCGTACTTGGGAAAAAGTAAAAAATATTATGAAGATTGCAAGAAATTTGCTATCTGTTATGTATGGCAGTTTTCCATAAATGATAACGTTTTTTGGGGAAGAACACTAGAAGATTTCAAAGATTTTTTACAAGAATTGGAATATTATGAACCACACAAGAAAATAGTATATATACATAATTTTTCATTTGAATTTCAATTCTTGATAAACGTATTACAATTTGACTATGTTTTTGCTAGACAGGCACGAAAACCGTTGTTAGCAGAATGTAGTACATATCAATTCCGGTGCAGTTATTTTCTTACTAACATGAGTCTAGCGGTGTGGGCGGAACAACGAAAATTAAAAGTAAAAAAATTGGTAGGTGATCTCGATTATACCGTTCTAAGGACACCAAAAACGAAACTTACCGATACAGAGTTAGCTTATTGTTTTAACGATGTATTGGTTATGTATTATGGGTTGTTGCAATACAAAGAAAAGTACGGGCATATAATAGACATACCATTTACACAGACAGGAGAAGTAAGAAAAGAAGTTATTGAGCGTATGAACGTAAGTAGTGAGTACAAATATAGGAAACGTTGTTTAAAACTTATACCGGAAACAATAGAAGATTATTCTTTACTGTGTGATTGCTTTATGGGTGGTTATACTCATAGTAATGCAGTGCATACGGATATTGTATTAGATAACGTTTGTAGTAAAGATATAGCGTCGAGTTATCCAACGGTAATGTGCTTGGAAAAATACCCTATGACTTATTTTGAAGAAACAATACCTTGTGACGATTATTTTAACAATGATAAATATAGTTACATAATAACGTTCGATGTCGAACATTTGAGATCAAAACGTTGGAACACTTGGCTGTCTTTTTCAAAATGTGCGAAAATAAAAGGTTATTCATTGGATAATGGTAGAGTTTTAAAAGCTGATTTTGCACAGTTATCACTGACAAATATTGATTATGAAATGTTTCAATTATGCTACGATTTTGAAAATCTTAATATAATAGATTTTCGGGTATCGAGCAATGATTATCTTTCACCTACTTTTGTAAAGTATATATTGGAACTATACGGAAATAAAACCACATTAAAAGGTATCAAAGAACAAGAGCCGTTATATATGAAAAGTAAACAATATGTAAATTCAATGTACGGTATGATGGTTACTAAAAACATAACCGATACTATAGAATTTGAAGAAGATAGGTGGAAAAAAGAGTTATTGAACGAAAATAGTTTTTACACAAAAATTGCAAGTGAAAAAAAGAAACTTTCCAAAACTTTCGGGGCATTTCAGTTTGGTGTGTGGGTTACCGCATATGCAAGGCGTAATTTGTGGCAAGGCATTTTAGCCCTTGACTATAACGTTGTTTATTGCGATACTGATAGCATAAAGTTTATAGATTGTGATTCTAATTTTTTTAATGAATATAATAAAAGAATAGAAGAACGTGAAAATGAACGTGCTAATATGTTAGGAATACCAAAGGAAAAATTTTGTCCTAAAGATAGAAATGGTATATCACATAGGCTTGGAATATTTGACGATGACGGTCAATATAAAAAGTTTAAAACGTTAGGTGCTAAAAAATATTGTTATGTGGATAATGATAATAAGTTACATATGACTGTATCTGGTGTAAGAAAAAGCGCAGTGTCTCAATTACATAATATTGAGGAGTTTAAAGATGGTACAGTGTTCGATGTCGAACACGCTCAAAAACTTTTAATGACGTATATAGACGATATGACACCTATTGTGTGGAATAAGGGGAAGTACGATGAATTTTACAGCAATTATCAACATGGTATATGTGCACAGCCTACAACATATAGTTTGGGAATTACTGATGATTATGAGTCAATTTTGACAATGGTTCAAAATAAGAGAGGGGTGACAAGTATTTTTGAAAGAGAAACAGAAATATTATAACATAGATAATTTGTTATCGAAAAAGGCAATGTATAATATGTTGCTAGGTGAACGTTCCAATGGTAAAAGTTATGCTACAAAGTATGTTGCTTTATGGGAAGCATATTACGAAAAAGATATACGAACCAAACAACCTAAAGAACGTTGTCAACTTGCATATTTAAGAAGATGGCGGGATGAAATAAAGTCGCGTGACGTAGAAGCTTATTTTTCGGATATGCCTATTATAGAAATTACAAACGGCATGTTCGAAAGTGTTCGAGTGTATAGAGGAGATATTTATTTAATACATGAGGAAGAAGAAAAAATTCTTGATAGAAAAAAGATAGGTTCTGCTTTTTCTTTAACATCCGCTACGCATTACAAGTCGCTTGCTTTTCCAAAAATTGGAAATATCATTTTTGAGGAATTTATAACAGATAGTGGTTATATTGCTAACGAGGTAAGAAGCCTTATGGATATTATATCCACTATAGCAAGACGTGACTACGTTAGAGTTTTTTTGATAGGTAATACCATTTCCCGATTATGTCCTTATTTTGAGGAGTGGCAACTTACCCACATAAAAACGCAAAAACAAGGCACAATAGAAATATATAGGCAGTTTACAAATCAGTATGACGAAAAAACAGGAGAGCCTATTGTGGTAACAATAGCGGTGGAGTATTGCGAAAACACAGGAAGTAACTCGAAAATGTTTTTCGGTAAAAAATCGGAAATGATAACAACAGGAGTGTGGGAGACAGGCACGTTCCCACATTTACCGGAAAAACTAGAACACTATGATATTTTATATCAGATTTATTACAAGTATACAAGTTTTAAGTTTTTGATAAACCTTGTAAGACATAAAGAAACAAAAGAAACTTTATTGTATGTTTATCCGGCAACTAAAAATATTCCAAAAAAATGTAAACGGATTGTTACAGATGATTTTACATCAAACCCACTAGCGACTTACAACTTGACGGATTTATTAAAGTATGATAATATAATAATGGATATGTTGAAAAACAAAAAAATAGCGTTTAGTGATAATTTATGTGGTACAGAGTTTACACAAATAAAAAAAGAAAAAGGAGTGTATTAAAAATGAGAAGTATAGACACATTAGTTCCACCTATTGAAAACGATAACAGTGGTAAATTATCAGAAGATAATACCGCTACTATTAAAGCCATAGAAGAAATGGCAACCGCTATGAAAGAAGTTGTTGAAAGTTCGACGTCGAACACAAATAAAACTCTGGAAACGTTCAAGACGGCTTTTGATAAACAGTTTACCACACCATTAAACGGTGATGATAATAAAAATGTAAATGGTTCTGACGAACCGGAAAATGGTTCAGTTGAACCGGAAAGTGAGGAATGATTGTATGAGTACAGTAAACCAGATTTACACCTTAATCAATGAGGTGGCTAAACAAACTTTTGGAGAGAGTGCAGTAACAGTAACCGACACATCTACTCTTGTAGCGTTGGGTGATAAAGTTTTATCATCGGACGTTGACACGGATAAGTTCGCTAAGACATTAGTAGACAGAATCGGCAGAACAATTTTTTCTATCCGCAGATACACGGCAAGCGGTGACGATGGACTTGTAAAAGAACCTTTTGAGTACGGTTGTATTGTTCAGAAAATTTATGTCGATTTACCAGACGCAAAAGAAAACAAAGCGTGGGAAATTGGAGAGGATTCTTATACACCATCTTTTGCACCGATTATTAAACCATCCATCAAACAAAAATTATTTGAAAAAATGGTCACATGGGAAATTGATGTTACAATTCCGGACTTTATGTTTAAAACTGCATTTACATCCGCTCAAGGTGTCGCAACTTTGATTGATGCTATTTTTACCACAATGGATAGTTATATGGAAATTGCGTTAGAAAATAACAAAAATCTTACACGTGCAACGTTTATTGCAAATAAGTTAAACACAGGAAAACCTTGTGGAAAACACAACTTATTATCAGAGTATAACACATTGACAAATGCAAGTCTTACTGTGGCAAGTTGTCTTCGAGATATTGGGTTCTTGAAATGGGCAAGTCAGCAAATTAACTTGTGGGCAAGTCGAATGAAAAAAATGAGTGTGCTTTTTAACGATGAAAATTACAAACGGCATACACCAACAGCAGATTTGGTTGTAAATGTTTTACAGGATTTTGACAGCGCATTGGTGTCTTATCTGGAGTCCGACACCTATCACAATGAAATGGTAAAACTTGCGAATACATATAGCACATTACCATACTGGCAAGGCACTGGCGAAAGTTACGAATTTTCAGATACATCTAAAATCCACATTAAGTTAAATGATAAAACCACAGTTGAGCAAAGCGGAGTTATTGCTGTAATGTATGACCGTGACGCAATGGGAGTAACAATCACAAAACGTAACGGAACTACAGAACGTAACAACCATGACGAATATACTAACTATTACAACAAAGCAACATATGGATATTTTAACGACATGAGTGAAAATGGTATTGTTTTCTATATTGCCGAAACCAAAAATTGACAAAAAACGACGTCGGACTATAAAGTTCGACGTCGAACATTTTTTAAAGGTGGTGTATATATGTTTTTATCTGATTTTTGTGATAATTTAAAAAATATAAAAAAAGAAGAAAAAGAAGAAATGAAACTACCATTATCAATTTCTTATTGGACTGATATGCTTTTTGAAAAAGCCATAAGAATTTTTGAGTGGAGTGGTGACTTACCTTTTCCGCAGAAAGAAATTGAAATGCGATTATTATTATATGGTTATTGTGGATATATAAATGACACAGCCGTAGGGGAAATGGTTTCAATTGGGGGAATGAGCACACCAACACAGTATTGGGATGAATTTAAAAACTTTACTTATGCCGCTGCAACTGCTAACGGTGGTACTAGAAAAATAGGTGAAGATTGTGTTATCATAAACAATACCGCATTAAGGAATCCATTATATCCAATGATTAAACGTTATGCAAATTTACTAGCGCATACCGATGTATCATTAAAAATGTCTCTTGTAAACTTGCGTGTTAAAAATATTATTTCTACAGATTCACAGACAACCGCTGATAGTTATCGCGCCATGTTTGATAAATTTTATAACGGTGATATTGACGCGATATTGGATGATGGATTATTGAAAAAGGGCAACGGTGGTATTGACAATCTTGCTTTAACATCTAGTGGGTCTCTAGGGGTAATGGATTGTATTGACGCAAGGAACGAGTTATTGCGTATGTTTTTTAATGAGATTGGTGTACGATACAACCGTGATAAAAAAGAGAGAATGATAGAGTCAGAAGTTGAAAATGACGAACAGATGTTACTGTTAAATATCAATGATATGCTTAAACAGCGGAAGAAAGCGTGTAACGAGATAAATAAGATTTTTAACAGAAATATTTCAGTTGAATTATCACCGGAATTCAAAATTATAGAAAAGAAAGTGGGTGACGATAATGCTAACAATTAGTCAATATATTATGGAAAATAATGTGCTACCGTTTTCCAATTCTGATTTTGCACAAAATGGTTATGAACCATTAAGCAGTGGAGATTTCCAAGGGATGCTAACGGAATGGATAAATTTTAATCACGGAGAATTGCAAGTTCGTCCTACGGTTGAAAACTCAATGGAAACAGACGTTACTACAATTCAGAAAATGGTTATAAATTTATACAAAGCAAAGAAATACACATATGAACGTTTGTACAATTCCACTTTACTTAAATATGAACCGATAGAAAATTATGATAGAATTGAATCAATCACAGACAGCACTATAAAAGATACAACAGGAAGTACAGATTATGGATTGCAAAATACAACATCTAGTATAACATCGGATAATGTAGATGGTGCACAAAAAAACGATAACACTACTACAGAAAAAATGGAGTACGGAGAAACTACAACAGTTATAAAAGATAAATTAACAAAATCCGGTAAAGAAAGAAGCACAGACAACGGGAAAAAAGTTTCCGAGCGTAACGTGGCACCGTATGATTCCGAAACTTACTATAATCAAGAAAAAACAACCGATTCTTTTGACAGCTATTCCCACACAAATGAACTGTTAGACAGGATAGATGAAACAAATAGCACGGTCAATGTTCCTGCAAAAACAGATAATAAAACTACAACCGTTGTAGAAAATATCGGAGAAAAAACAAACACACAAACATCAACATCCCAACAACAACAACAAGCGCACACAGACACCGTAACCGGAAAAGAAGAAACGACATACAAACATGAAAACCGTACTCACGGAAATATTGGAGTTACAACCAGTCAGCAAATGCTTGAAAGTGAAAGAGAAGTAGCACTTTTTAATTTTGTTGGTATTATTGCACATGATATTATAAAACTGATAGCAATTTGTATATATTAAAGTTCGATGTCGAACATTAAAGGATGGTGATAATATGAGTGACATTTTACATTTAAGCGTTTTAACAACTAGAACTGATAAACGTTATTTAGTTAAAACAAGCAATGAAATAACAACAAGAGAAGTACGACTGAAATCAGGTAGCAGTATTGTTAATCCAATTTTGATAATGAAAAAACTTTCAGACTTACATATAAGAGAATTTAATTACGCTTTTATAAAAGAGTATCAGCGTTATTATTTTGTAAATGATATTACTGAAATGAATGGAGACTTGATAAGCGTATCTTTACACGTAGATGTATTGAGCAGTTTCGCAAATGATATAAAGGGATTAAGTTGTTTAATTATACGGCAAGAAAATTTAAACAACCCTTATTTTGTTGATGAAGAAGTCATGACAAGAGTGAAACGGATAAGAGAAAAGAAAAATATTGGTGTAATTGGAGAAAATGTAACTAATTATTATTTGACTGTAAATAATGGGGGGTTGTAATATGGCTTATGTAAAAAACGGCAGTTTTTTTTCAAGTAGTGAAACGAAATGGAAAGTTAGTGGATATACTGATGATTTAGTACAAGATAACACTTTAATAACTTTAGACGATGGATATGCAATGGCTTTTTTTAAATTGTATGATTCAGATTTAAAAGTTTATAAATATGAGTTTAAAGCGTTTAAAATTCCTAATAGCGAATATAATTTTAGTGGTAAAAGTACACTAACGCGTACTACAATCGTAAAAGGTGGTGAACCACGTACAGAAATAATTAATGGTGTTATTGGATCATTATATGACGGTATAAGTAAACATAGCTATTATGATACAACATATTTTTTCGATACATCTACTAATATTCCTATTTTCGATAATAACAAAGATTTCGAAAATTATGTAACAACTGGAGAAATTAAAAATGAATTAAACACAAAAAAAATAAATACTGATTGGCTATTAGCAATAGATGGTACAAAAAGCCCACTATATAAATTAAAGTGGAGTTGTGCGTCAATATCAGAAAATGATATTGCAAGAATAAGAATTGGTTATGGCGGTTACGATGATATAAGCGGTAAAGTATCTATTCATAAATGGCAGTTAGTAGATTATAGCTCTAGTCATTTTAATACAAACTACGCACAGATAAATAACGCAGTATGGGGAGAGGTTGCCGAAATTGTATCACCTTTAGCAACTTTAGCAGCTGTATATATTGCTGTACAATTAGAATACTATTCAACCCCTACTGTGTTACCGACTGATTACTCATCAATTATGTATTGCGAATTATTTAAAAATCAAAAAAATGGTCATATGTATGGGGACATTGGTTTTTTAGAAAAAGACGAAAACGGACTTTATGATAAAGTGACAAGCGGTGACGGTTCAACATTTACAGTAAAAGAGGGGGATGAGGGAAGTAAAATTGTGACTTCCGATGATGATGATGGATATTCAGACGACAAAGACGATGATGAAAAAGACAATGATACAAGCGATGTATCATCCGGTATTGGTGTACTTACAACAACTTTCAAAATGACAAAAGACAGACTGCAACAACTAGGTAGATTTTTATGGGGTTCAAACATTTTTGATAACTTTTCTTTGATATGCAACAACCCGATAGAAAATATTATATCTTGTAAAAGCATCCCACTATCTTTAGATGGTAGTACACAAAAAATAATTCTAGGAAATGTAGATACTGGGGTGAACGGAGATAAAGTTAGTAATAATTTTGCAAAGCAAAATATTGGTAGTATAACAATTACTGAAAAATATCATAATTTTTTAGATTATGCCCCATACACTAATGTTATCATATATATACCTTATGTGGGTTTTAAAGAATTAGATACAAATTTAGTAATGGGAAAAACACTATCAATTTCTTATACTGTAGATATTATTACAGGTGGTTGTTTATGCCAAATAACATCTAACAACGTTAAATTATATGAGTTCAACGGAAATATGGGAATTGATATTCCTATCACAGCTAGTAATAGAGCGCAAGTGGAAGCCGGATATATCTCTAGTGGTATTGGTATTGCGTCTAGTGTTGCAAGTGGAAATATAGTTGGGGCAGTAACATCACTTATAAATAGTGCAGAATCACAATACCATTACGCTAGTACATCATCCCCGAACCCTATGTGTGTAGCAAGCACTAATAGAACGTGTTATGTTATATTAGATCGTCCTACTTATCAGACATTAAAATCTTTCAATCACACAAGAGGTAAAAAATGTTATTTAACCAAAACTATCAATACATTAAAAGGATATACAATATGTGATGAACATATTGACCTTAGCGGTATTAGGGCTACTGATTCAGAAAAAGAAGAATTAGTTAAAATTTTAAGTAGTGGATTTTTTGTAAATTAAAATAGGGGCATATGCCCCTATTTTATTTTTTAAGTTTTCCGGATTTTGCTAAAGCTAATAATCTAATATTATCAGTAAGACTTCCGACATAATCATAAATACCATTTTTTGTGGCGATTGCTTTTCTTTTTTCCCAAGAGCCATTCAGATGTGAAGGAACTCCGATTGCTGAAAATACTGTATTCAAATCTTTAGACGCACCTGTATACTTTGGGTAAAAGTTCGATGTCGAACATTTTGGAATTGAGTTGTTCAAGAACAGCTCTCTTTCTCTTACTCTCCGTTTTCTCAAACCATTTAAGACTGTTCCACCGGACTTAATGTATCGTAACATTGCGTCAGCGATTTCTTTTCTAGTTCGTGTTCCCCTTGCTGTCAGCTGGTCAATGTTTCCCACATTATATGCAAAGGACACAAGAGCGTCAAACTCATTTTGTGTAAAGCGGTACACTGTGTTGTATTTCATTACCTTTGTTTCAAACTTTTTAATATCCTTTTTCAATAACTCAATAGCATCTGACTTTGTGATTGTGTCGTTTTCATTAACGTCTTTGCCGTAATGACCATAGCCGATTGTATAATACTTTTCGGTAGATACTGCCTTGGTTGCTTTACCACAAAATCCCTCAAAACCAATAATTAAATTGATTCCCTTTTCACTAGTTCTCATTCTTTTTACCTCTCAATAATTCGTCAATCTTGTCAACCAGCGATTGGATGGTCAATGTTTGTTCACTTAATTTTTCCGTGAGTTGGTTTACTTCTTCTCTGTGTGACTTTGTCAAGTCTTTAACATACACAGCCAAAAATGCAACACAACCAATCGGAAATCCTACGTTTTGTACAATAGTGATAAAATCCATGTTTCTCACCTCCTTTATTTATTTGTATACTAACTATAACATATTGTTTATCTATTGTCAATATTTTATCAATGAACTATAATGATTATAGACCATCTACACCACTGCACCACGTTAGCACCACAGTGCACCAACGCACTGCAACGTTAATACAGTAAAGCACTAATGCGTTACCACTGTACC
>UMFP01016327.1_pt1 | contig 12286 bp, 7 predicted proteins | sample 1965031 | NCBI WGS metagenome assembly UMFP01 (sample SAMEA4836048, study PRJEB28245) | human gut metagenome | biome: gut microbiome; material: fecal sample | place: Denmark | collected 2008
TCACGTTATAGGGGTTGGTTACGACTGCCTTGACCTGATTCTTCAGGCGTTTGAATTTTATCTGTCGACTGTTTTTTTGTTCCATAGACACAGTTCCTCCTTTATGGTTACTTTTTCTATATGCGAAGGCACTCAATAACTTTTCGATTCTCATCCCATATCTTTTCAATCTCGTCTTGTCGCTGAATGGTTGCGTTGATGCAGATGCAGTCGATGATGGTGTTTTGAACAATGCGGGCGGACATCAATATTGTTGTAGGACAGTAATGAACAATCTGTACATCGCAGTATTTCTTGATAGGTGTATATTCAAAACCCGTCATACAGGCAGTCATAGCTCCGTGGGACTTAGCAATTTCAAACGCATGGACCAGCGGAATGTCTCGCCCGCTTTTTGTAATAGCGATAAATAGCGTGCGTTCATTCGCGGCCCGAGCAATCAGCTGCATCAACTCACTGTCTGTTGCAGCCTCCGCTGTAATACCAATCCGTAGAAGATGCGCGGCAAAACTTTCCGCCACACTTGCAGAAGCACCAACGCCACAGATTACGACGCGTTCCGCCTTGCTCAATAGATCCGCGGTTTCTTTAATAGTACTAAAATCAAGTTGTTCTGCTGCAATTTGAAGGGTTTCAATGCTAAGCGAAAAAACATCTCGAGAAGTCGCCTCCGGAGAGCCGTCCTTCAAATTCTCAAAAATAATTTTAGAACTTTGACGGCCATATTTTGCCAACATGATTTTTAACTCGCTGAAGCCTGAATATCCAAGAGCCTTACAGAACCGAACGATACTGGATTCCGCAATATCGAGATCTCGGCCCAGTTTATGGATATTCGTTTTCAGCACTTCGTCCGAATGATTCAGAATATAGTCTGCAATCACACGAAAGACTTTGGAATAACTAGGATAATTAGTGCGAATGATTTCATACGGATTTTTTTCCATGGATGTGCCCCCATTCTTCTGTTTCTGGTATAGTTGTACATTGTGACGGAACAAAAATCAACTATCAACTTCAATTTCGGAATAATGTGCAAAATGAAACTTTGTTCTTTGTTCTGTTTATCAATAGAATTTAGTTCCTATATGCGTTATAAATAATGCATAGGGTGTGCACCCAGCCAGATGCATTAATATTAAAAGGAGGGTCTCTTGCATGATGACAATGAAAAAACGTTCAATTTGCGGCTTGATGGCAGCAATGCTTCTGCTGACGACCGCATGTGGTGGCTCAAAAGAATCTTCCACTGAGCAGAAAGATGCACCCCAGACGGAAGGCGCTGAGGCGGAGCTGACGGAGTGGGAAAAGTCCTCTGGTATCTTTAATACCGATGAAACAGAAGAGGAACTGTATGAGTTGGCCAAGCAGGAAGGCAGTGTTACACTGTATTCTATTTCTTCTCGCTGCGGCAAGGTGGCTAACGCCTTTAACGCTAAGTATCCCGGTGTTGTCTGCACCGCTTTCGATATCAGCGGTAGCGAACTTCTGGAAAAGGTAACTCGCGAGTATGAGGCCGGTCGGTATGTGGCGGATGTGGTTCACTATAAAGATCAAGACGGATCTATCTACGCTGAATACGTAGAGTCGAACATTTTCTATAACTATCGGCCGGAAGATATTCTGTCCCATGTAGACGATATTTACAAGCAGACCAGCACGCCTCTCTATATTGAGATGACACAGTTGTTTTACAATGGCGATGCATATCCTGATAAGCCCCCTGTCACCAACATCTGGGAAGTCACACAGCCCGAGTGGAAAGGCCGCGTAATGATGCAAAACATTTTGAATGACCTTGCTTGGGCATCTTGGGCAACAGGTTTCTGTGTGGGGGATACTCCTGCCATGCTGGAGGATGCATATAAGGATTTAACTGGCGAGGACCTAGTCCTTTCTGAGGGCTGTGAGAATGCCGGTTATGAATTTTTGAAGCGTCTGTACGAGAACGAGCCGATTTTTACGTCTTCTTCCGATGATGTTGCCGAAGGCGTTGGTACTCGTGGACAGTCCACTCCGCCCATTGGCTTTGCTTCTTCCACAAAACTCCGCAAAAATAAAGATAATAATTGGTGCTTGGTTCCTATCAATCTGGAACCTACTGTTGGTATTCCGCAAATCAACAGCCTATATGTTGTCAACAACTGCCAGCATCCCAATGCAGCAAAGCTCCTAATCCGCTTTATGATGGGCGGTACGGATGGTGATACCAGCGGCAATGATCCATTCAACACCCTGGGCGGTTGGCCTATCCGCGATGATATTGAACCGGCAGAGGGCTCAGTGCCTCTGGAGGACTGGAACCTGAGCCATGTGAGCACTGAAGACATTTACTATAATATCAACAAGGTGCGCGATTTCTGGACAACGCTGGGATAAAGGATACCACACCCCGGATTGCAACTATGCAGATGTTGGATGTTGCTGAGCTATCTAGTATTTGTACTACCTGCCCTAAAAACGAACGGGGGTGTCATCGCAGCCATCGGCGAAGCGCTTGAGATTGCAAGAATTCTGTAATATTTTTGAAAGCCACATAATCAGGCGGAGCTAGGGAAAACCTGGCTCCGCTTTTCTTTTTATCGAGGTGCGTCAAGCTCTTTTATATTTTTCCGACCATTGTAGCATTTCATCCTAAAAAGCAAAAGGGGCACCCTTCTCAGGGTGTCCCTCTTCTGGTGGGTTAGGTTGGAATTGAACCAACGATGTTTCAGATGTCACGGTTTTACAGACCGCTGCGATCGCCAACTACGCGCACTGACCCATATGGCGGAGAGCGCAGAACTCGAATCTGACACTGTGCGGTGCGATCCGCTTAGCCAAATGCCTGCTGCCAGCATGGAATGCGGGCCTATTTCATTAAGGCTTCCGAGCTGCGTGACCGCTTTACGGCCGCCAGACGCGTGGGGAAAACGGATTCCTGCCTCAAGTATTGGCGTCCGGCTGAAATAGCCCCCAAGGGCCCGGCAAGAAAAGCTAATTGCGGGGCAAAAGAAAAAGCCATTACGGAATTCAATCAATCCTTTATACTGAACTGGCCCTCAATTCTGCTTGCAGAGCCGCTTATTTTTGTACATACAATTTAAGTCCAAGAAAATATCTGCACCCCCTGGCCGACAAAGGCCGTCAGCAATAACAGTTACAATGCGACCACCGCAGATAGGACTTACTTTGTTCGTCCTATCTGCGGTGGTTTGATAGCGTTTACGCTTGGGTGGTGAGGTTCACTAAGTGTTATTTATAATGGGTGCACTCTGAAATTTATTTCGCTGGAATTCTCAGCACTTGGCCTATGTAGATACATGCAGGGTCGCTGATGATATTCCGATTCGCTTCATACAGATCGTTCCATTTTTCACCGTTGCCATAGAGCATCTTTGCAATGCGATATAAGCAGTCGCCGGGCTGAACAGTATAAGTGGGCAACACGGTTATTTCAGGGCCAGCAGGCTCCGTGACTTCGGTGGGTGCCTGACTACCCTTGGTCAGACTAGTAGTGATATCATAATGATCAATAATATCAAACTTGGACCAATCTTCCTCGACACCACGTTGATATGCAGTAGCGTGGATGCCGTTTCCATCCACTGTTACCATGCTGAAAATCTGCTGAGAATTGTCAGCGCCGTCTTTATGAACCACCGCATACTTACCACCGGCTGTTCCCGGCTCAAACGCGTCCAGCTTTTCACCCAAAGAAGAACAGGTCATATAGGTTGTGCCGCTGCCTATGGGGCAGATTACGTTATCCTTGGTTGTGGTACGGATATACTCGTGGTCATGACCGTTCAAATACAGATCCACTTGCAGTTCATCGCACATCTCGGGGATATAGGGATAGTCAGATGGATCGTTGAAATTTACAATATATGTACCCACATGAGATGCCATAATCCGCCAGGTTTTGTCCGCTTTCTCATAAACAGTCTTAGCCCACGCGGTTTGCTCGGTAAAGAATCTTGCTCGGTCTGCTTCAACATCTGCCCCCACCTGACCGGAGTACGGATCTGCGTTGACAAAGACAAAGCATGCATCGCCAACAACACACCAACCGGTTCCCTCCAGCGGACCGTATTCCAGTTCATTTGGCAGGCTCGTTCGCGCGCCATACTGTTTGTAGAGCAGATCACCGGTATTTTCATGGTTGCCGGGCAGCAAAATATTTAGCCGGTCAGCCATATAAGTTTCAGCAACGTCGAAGAAGCTTGCCCATTGTGTACTCTTATATCCAGCATCCACAATGTCGCCGGTATTCAGCAGGAAATCTGGTTGTACCGGTAGCGTATTCACAAACTGTTCCATGGTATTCAGGAAGGGATCATAGCCTTCTGGTTTTTCTGCTTGGAGGTCACCGTACTGCATGAAAGTAAATGCGCCTGAGGCAGGGAGTGTAGTGAATGTATGGATGTCCCCTCGAACCTCTTTACCATCATAAATGCCGCCGACCGCATACTCGTAGGTGGTTTCCGCAGCCAAACCAGTTATCGTTGCCCAATGACTCTGGATTTCTTCCCAGCCTTCAGTTAGATAATGGCGCACACTCTCTCCATCAGTAACGTTCCAAGTACTGTCTCCCTTGCCTCTGTACCAAACCTTTGAATCCTTCACTGCGGGATCCGTGATCCAGTTAAAACCTACTTCCTGATATGTTTCACCCAACTGGCAAAGGACCTCTCTTGGAGTTGCGTCCACAACACCGTCATCAAGTTGCAGCGGCAAAGATGCGGAAATATCGGCAGGAACAGTGATTATCTGTCCATCCACATTAGCAGACACAAAGTAATGGTAGCTGCCGGGATTTTTCAGTGGTAAGACAGCCTGATAGCTATCCTTGTTAACAGTCATCTCGACAAAGTCTTTAAAAGTTTTTCCGTCACTATTTTCACCGTAAAAGACTTTTATACTGTCGACCTTTGTGCCTTCGGGAAGTGACAGCCGAGCATGGATTGTAGCCTGTTCTCCCTTAGCAACCCAGTTCACTACAGGGTCATCGATCAGTAGCACAGGCTGCTTTATCGTCAAATCTGTCAGAATTTCTTCAAGCAGATCTGGCGCCTTCCCCGCCTTCACAAAACCTGTCAACATAGGATATCCTTGAGCAGAAGTACCAACCCAGCTCCAAATCTTATTAAACTCCCAGCCCAGATTTTTTTCGTACAGAGACCTACTCATCAAAGTCTCAGTAGAGACCGCCTGAGCAATGGAGCGGTTAGGATGCTCTACGGGTGCATTGCCATTCAGGATTGCACCCTCCCAGATATAGTTGTTGGTGATGTTGGTGCCGCTCTCACTCTCCAGTGTGCCAACCAGTCGATCAATATCAGATGCGCCCTCATCTCCACTGACCTCACGAATGACGGAAGCCACGTTTCTGAGATAAGTGGCTACTGCGAATGTACCGGCAACACCGCCGGCAGAGGCTTTGCCTCCACTCACCGTGACAGAGCCTCCAACATAGCAATTTTCTACTGCACCACCTAATATGTTTCCAACTAAACCACCTACTAACGACTTGCCCTTTACCTTCATGTAGGATACACAGTTGCGCAACTCACCCTCGCACTTTCCAACTAAGCCACCGACAGCTTCCTTTGCCTTGATGGTACCAGTTGCAAAGCAATTCTCCACAGTGCCAAAGCAAACACCTGCAAAAGCACCACAGGACTTTTTGCCTTCCATCTTCAGGTTAATCAGGCCCAAGTTCCGAATCGTCGGTGTGGTAAGAGTTTCGTTGCCCAGATATCCTACCAGACCAGTATATTTTCCGTTTTGACGGCAGATGCGTAGATTAGAGATCGTATGATACTGGCCATCGATCGTACCCATAAACCAACCGTCTGTCTTATCCGCATTTTCCTTCTTATTGGCAGAGAGCGGCAACATATAGCCATCTGTTTCTTTACCGGATGCCTCTGTGATCGTTTTTCCGATTTTCTTCATCAGTGGCCCCATGTCTAAATCTGCTGTCAATACGTAATGTCCATTACGCGGGGCATCCGGTTGACCATCACCATTGGTATCAGTAGATTTCCAATTGCCAGACAAATACAGCAATTGTTCTGGCGTTTCAATTTCATAGTAGCCTGTTTTTTTGTTGAACAGGGGCGGCTTGGCCCCCAAAGATATCAACGTCTCTGCGTCCCATATTTCCTCAGTCCACCATCCATTTTCTTCGGCGACGGTGCTTACGGTCAACAGGGACAGTGACATTGCCAAAGCTAAAACCAGTGACACGACCTTTGCGGGGAACCTTTTCATTAAACATCCTCCTTTGCAGTATGTCTGGTTGTTTTGCTCCGATAAGAGTACATTCATCGGATATCGGAGTAAGTTGCGTATTGCAACTGTATGTTTTTATAATAGTCCTCCTTCATTTAGAGCGTCAATTCATAATTCTAACAATTTTTATACAATTTTCTTGTGTCAAACGCTTGCACGCACATTTTTGCGTACTTTTTGTAGTTTTTGCGTGTTTTCTTTGCGTGAATTCACATGCCTGCGGCATGAACAGTGCTGGCTTGCCGGAGGCAGATTTTTTCCATGTTGGCGCCTGAGCAACAGCGATTGAAAAGGAAAAAGCGTTGCCTTTCTAAGAATGCTCTGGTAGAATACCCGCAAGAAAAGAAATCTGGAGACATGAATGTCAAGGCATGGAGGTGCGCATGATACTGACGAACTGTGCAGATGGCAAGCTTTTGGAAGTGCGCTGCCGCAAACCATAATGCATATTGCGAAGGTGATAAGGTGATGCTGACCATATGAGTGAACTTCATATTCTTGATGTTGGGCGAGCAGACTGTACAGTACTGCTTTTGGATACGCCAGATGGTTCTCGCTGTGTAGTGATTGATGGTGGCGGGAAATTTTATAAAGGGAGACGTCCGCTTTTAGAATTTCTGACTGGACGTGGTATTAATACTATTGACTTGTTAATTCTGACGCATTTGCATCAGGATCATTTTGGCGGCTTTGTCCACTTAGTTGATAAAATTGCTGTACGAGAGGCAGTTGCTCCTTGTGGAGATCTTCAATTTGCTGATTATGTGTATCCGGTGTTTGGGACTCAGGAATACTATCGAGAATACCACAAATTTTTCCAGTATTTGGAGCACTCTGGCGCAAAGCTGCTTCCATCAATAGAATGTGCTGAGAGGATGTTTCGCTTTGGGGATTATATGCTGGAATGCCTGTATCCGCTGAAAAACAGTACCATGCGTTCCGTAGTATATGCAATGGCACTGTGTGATCAAAATCTGACTGAAGAATCAATGAAATGGGCGTTAGATATTCATAAGCAAACTTGTAATGAAGACAGTAGCATTTGGCTACTTAAAAGAAATGAAGAAGATTTAGCCCTGTTTGCAGGAGACAGTACAGATGAGACTCTCCGCGCAGCATTGTGTGGACATATTATAACCCCCCACCTCCAAAAATTATCTCACCATGGCATTAACTCTCGCTATTTTTCGGAGTATGTTCAAAAAATTCTGAAGCCTCAAATTTTAGTAGTCAGCGTGGATGAAAAAAATTATAATGAGGACATGAATACACAGATTGCCGCACTATGTGCTGCTGGCAAATCTAATGCTCATTATACATTTCAAGGAGATTTAACGATTCAAATTTGAGCAGCAAATGGCCTGCTAAAGGTTCGAGAGAATTAGAGCCGGTTTGTCTGCTGCAGTTCAGAGTGCAGATTGCAATACTTGCGTGTGCACTACCGGAGACATATGGATGAATACTACGCTTTCTAAAAATTAATAAAAGCAAGAAACAGGTGGGTTATCTTTTTCGGATAACCTACCTGTTTCTTATATCAAGGCTTTGACAATCACGGTATAAATGAATCGTCTGCTTCGCAGGCGGCAGATGCAAGGGCACTTACCGTTTCCATATCGCGGGGTTTCAGACACGCAAACGATCTCAAACGCAAGGGGCGGCATCTGCCGCCCCTTTTTCATGGTCAAAAACACTGTCCGCAAAGTGCTGGCCGCCCTTTGCTTTCACGTTTCGTCCAAGAAACCAAAAATTTTTTGGTCAAAATCACCAGAAGCAATGTCCGGTTCTGACGGACAGTGAAAAAAGCTGCATTTTCTGAAATCAGTCAATTTGTCCGTGCATCAAACACATTTGATTACACTGTATGGTCATTTGGTGAAAAGCCTGCGAAAACCGCAGGAAAAATTTTGTGCGGATTTTCTCTTGCGGGCGGTATTGTATCTGCATGAAATACGTCCATCTACAAGAGGCGGACGCTTTGAGCAGTCCGGATCTCGCAAGGAGGATGAATTGAATGAAGAAGTTTGTTTCCATCATGCTGGCGCTGGCTATGTCCATGAGTCTGGCGGCCTGCGGCGCTGACAGCTCCAGCGATGCCAGCAGCGACAGCCAGAGCAGTTCTGACGCCGCTTCCGGTGAAAAAGTCGTAAAGATCGGCGTATTTGAGCCTGCTACCGGTGACTCCGGCGCCGGCGGCAAGCAGGAGATGCTGGGTATGCAGTACGCCAACCACATGACCCCCACCGTGGACATCGGCGGCGAGACCTACAAGGTAGAGCTGGTCTATGCCGATAACGGCTCCGATTCCGCCAAGGCTCCTACCGCCGCTTCCGAGCTGGTGAGCAAGGATGTTTCTCTGGTGCTGGGTACTTACGGCTCCAGCTGCGCCATGGCCGGCGGCCCCATCTTCGGTGAAGCGGGTCTGGCCGCCATCGGCGTGACCTGCACCAACCCCGGCGTCACTGCGGGCAATGACTACTATTTCCGCATCTGCTTCCTGGACCCCTTCCAGGGCACCGTTCTGGCCAACTTCGCGCAGGAGAAGTTCTCCGCTAAGAAGGCCTATTGCCTGGGCGAGCTGGGCAACGAGTACGATCAGGGCCTGATCAAGTACTTCACCGACGCCTTTGACGGCGAGGTCATCACCGACTCCTTCCCCACCAACACCTCCGACTTCAGCACCTACCTGTCGAAGGCTGTCTCCTCCGGTGCGGAAGTCATCTTCTGCCCCGTGTCCATCTCCTACTCCACTCAGATCGTGAAGCTGGCCGCTTCCATGGGTCTGGAGATCCCCATTCTGGGCTCCGATACCTTGGACAGCAACATGGTTCTGGAAGCCGCTTCCGGCTCTGACGTAAAGCTGTATGTCTCCACCTTCTATCAGGAGGGCGGCTCTCCCGAATTCGACGAGGGCATCAAGGCCTGGCTGAACGAGGACGCCACCGCCATGACCAACAACGGCGGCAATGACACCATCGCAGCCGTCACCGCCATGGGCTATGACGCCTACTATGTGGCGCTGGAGGCCCTGAAGGCCGCCGGCTCCACCGATCCCGCCGCTGTAAAGGCCGCACTGCCCGGTGTGACCTACACCGGCGTCACCGGCGACATCGCCTTTGACGACATCGGCGACGCTATCCGCGACACTGCCTACATCAAGGTGGCCGATACCGCCAACAACGCCTGGGCTCTGGAAACGATGCAGAAAGCCGGTTGATCCGATCCTGCCGACCTGCCTGGCGGGGACTCCCCCGCCAGGCGGTCTTACCGTTTACAGACGGTTCGCGTGAAAGCACCCCAAGGCCGGGACCGCCCCGAAAGCAGCCGCTCCGCGGCTTTTTTCAAGACGGCTCCGCCGTGTGCCTTCCGCGTAAAACTTGAAAGAAAAGGGAGGGTTCCCCGTGCAATACGGCATCTCCATTCTGCTCTCCGGCATATCGCTGGGCGGGCAGTACGCCCTCATCGCCATCGGCTATACCATGGTCTACGGCATTCTGCGGCTGATCAACTTCGCTCATGGCGATGTATTCATGGTAGCCGGTCTGATGATGGTCTACCTCAGCGCCAGCCTGCCGCTGGCCGCGGCCATTCCCCTGATGATCATTCTGACTGTGCTGCTGGGCTTCATCATCGAGCGGGCGGCCTACAAGCCTCTGCGGACAGCCCCCCGGATGTCGGTGATGATCTCCGCCATCGGTGTCAGCTATCTGCTGCAAAATCTGGCGACCTACGTCACCGGCGGCCTGCCCCAGATGTACCCCGCTCTGCCCGGTCTGTCCAACCAGCTGACCATTGCGGGGGTATCCACCAAGTATGTGACGGTGGTCACGCCGGTGCTGGTGGTGCTTCTGGTGGCGGCCCTGACCCAGCTCATCAACCACACCCGGATCGGCATGGCCATGCGGGCCGTGTCCCGGGATTTTGAAACCGCGCAGCTGATGGGCATCCGGATCAACAGCGTGATCTCCGTGACCTTTATCATCGGCTCTCTGCTGGCGGCCATCGGCTCCCTGCTGTACTTCACCAACTACCAGTCCATCGTCCCCCTGTCCGGCTCCCTGCCGGGACTGCGGGCCTTCGTAGCGGCGGTATTCGGCGGTATTGGCTCCATTCCCGGCGCCGTGGTGGGGGCGTTTCTCATCGGTATCTGCGAGAGCGTCATCAAGGGCTCTGATTGGAGCGTCTTTTCCGACGCCTTTACCTTCGCCATCCTGATCGTGGTGCTTTGCGTGAAGCCCACGGGTCTGTTCGGCGAAAAGGTCACGGACAAAGTGTAAGGGGGGATCGACTGTGCTGAACGAAAAGAAAAGCAAACGGGGCACGGTGATCGCCCTGCTCTGCGCGCTGGCACTGTTGGCGCTGGTCATCCTGCTGGAAAACACCATGAAGCCCACGGGGATGCTGTTCACCGTTCTGAAAAAGGGCGCGGTATACGCGCTGGTGGCGGTGTCCATGAACCTGCTCAACGGCTTCACCGGCCTGTTTTCTCTGGGACAGGCGGGCTTCATGCTGCTGGGCGCTTACACCTACGCCATTCTCACCATACCCACGGCGGACCGGGAAGCGGTGTACTATCTCTATAACGGTTCCGCCGTGAATTTCTCCCTGCCGGAGCTGTTCGGCGGCGGGGCTGTGGGGCTGGTGCTGGGCGTTCTGCTGGCCCTGTTTCTGGGCGGCTGCGTGGCGGCAGCGGTGGCGTGGCTCATCGGCCTGCCGGTGCTGCGTCTGAAATCCGACTATCTGGCCATTGCCACCCTGGGCTTCGCGGAGATCATCCGGGCCCTTTTCCAGTGGGACCCTCTCGGCCCTGTGACCAACGGTGCCAACGCCTTGAAGAACTTCCCCACCTTCTCCAGCTTCAATATCCAGAATGCCGACGGCAAGGTGATCCTGCGGCTGTCCACCTTCCTACCGTTTCTGCTGGCGGGGGTGTGCGTGGCGGTGATCGTGCTGCTGATCAACTCCACCTACGGCCGGGCTTTCAAGGCTATCCGGGATGATGAGGTGGCGGCAGAGGCCATGGGCATCAATCTGGCCCGCCACAAGCGGCTGGCCTTCTGCATCAGCTCGTTTTTCGCCGGGGTGGGCGGCGGCCTGTTCGCCATGTTCGCCAATCAGGCGCAGGCCAAGGTGTTCACCACGGCCATGACCTACGAGATCTTGCTGATCGTGGTCATCGGCGGCATCGGCTCCATCTCCGGCAGCTGCATCGCGGCATTTCTGTATGTGGCGGCCAGCGAATGGTGGCTGCGGTTTCTGGATGCCGAGACCTACATCGGCAGCTTCAAGGTTCCCTTCCTGCGCACCGGCTTCCGGATGGTGGTGTTCTCCGTCATCATCATGGTGGTGGTGCTGTTCTTCCGAAAGGGCATCATGGGAGATAAAGAGCTGCCGGATCTCCTGAAAAAGCGGCAGAAAAAAGCGAAGAAGGAGGCGGTACAGCCATGAGTGAGCAGCTTTTGAGACTGGATCACATCACCATGCAGTTCGGCGGCGTTGTGGCTGTGGACGATCTGGAGCTGGAGGTCAACGAGGGGGAGATCGTGGCCCTCATCGGACCCAACGGCGCGGGAAAGACCACCGCCTTCAATGTCATCACCGGCGTGTACCAGCCCACCAACGGCGCGGTGTGGTTCGATGGGGCAAAGATCATCGAAAACCACCCCCAGGGCAAAATGAAAAAGCAGTACAAGGGCCAGTGTGACGGACTTTTCACGGAGACCCTCTCCCCTACCCCGGATAAGATCACCCGGGCGGGCATGGCCCGGACCTTTCAGAACATCCGTTTGTGGAAGACCCAGACGGTGTTCGACAATGTGCTCATCGCCAAGCATTGCCGCTCCACCAGCAGCGTGTTTTCCGCCGCGTTCCGGCTGAACCGGAAGGAGGAGGCGGCCCAGCGAGCGCAGGTGGAGGAGCTGCTGGAGATCGTAGGGTTGGCCGATGTAAAAAACGAGCTGGCCACCAGCCTGCCCTACGGCAAGCAGCGGCGGCTGGAGATCGCCCG
>UMFP01068815.1_pt1 | contig 12241 bp, 8 predicted proteins | sample 1965031 | NCBI WGS metagenome assembly UMFP01 (sample SAMEA4836048, study PRJEB28245) | human gut metagenome | biome: gut microbiome; material: fecal sample | place: Denmark | collected 2008
CTTGGAACTGGAATTTTCCACCAGATCCAAAATCTTAGATACGGTTGACTCACCAAATTCTTTCGTAGTGCGGATATGAAGCAGTCCGGTCATATTAATGCAGCCGCTGATGACTTCATCGCCTTCTTGCACCTCTCTTGGCTTACTCTCTCCGGTCAATGCACTCGTATTTAAGGATGCCTTTCCCTGTTCTACAACACCATCGATCGGTACTTTTTCTCCCGGCTGGACTACGATCACCGTGCCGATCTCAACTTCGTCCGGATCTACCTGTGTGATCTCTCCATCCACCTCAATATTCGCATAATCCGGACGAATATCCATCAATTCACTGATATTGCGGCGGCTTTTGCCAACTGCATAACTCTGAAAAAGTTCACCGATCTGGTAAAACAGCATAACAGCGGTTCCCTCAACATAGTCTCCAAGCAAAATTGCTCCGACCGTAGCCACTGCCATTAAAAAATTTTCATCAAAGACCTGACGATTTAAGATGCCCTTAAACGCTTTTCTTAATATATCATAGCCGATCACCAGATACGGGATCATAAATAGTACAAACCGTATCACACCTTTTGACGGGACAACCGGTATTACAGATAACGCGATCATCAATACTGCTGCCACGATAATTCGGATCAATACTTTTTTTTGTTTTTTATTCATTGCAATCTCTCCTCACTCTACAGAAAGATCTCGCAGTCATCCTCTACCTTTTTGCAATTCTTAAGCACATCCGGCATAACACTCTTAGGATCACAGCCATCTTCAAATTCTACGATCATCTTTAAGGTCATAAAGTTCACAGTCGCATCCTTTACTCCTGCTGTGTTCTTAGCAGCTTCCTCCATCTTTGCTGCACAGTTTGCGCAATCCACATCAATCTTATACGTCTTTTTCATAATAAAAACTCCTTTCTTTCTCTACCTGCATCTCTTGACGTGCAGGCATCTCCTTTCCAAGTATTCCTCTACTTGTTTGTTTGATTGTTTATATTAACATATGAATAATCATTCATATGTTTTCTTTATTATAACAAAAAAGAAACCACTGTCAAGTGGTTTCTTATAATTTATGATTACAGTGTCACAAACCAAATATACTTCTATCTGCAAATAGCGGATTACTTACTCAAACTTTCCATACCGGAAGATACCGACCGAATCACACATTGCCTATAATGCCAATGGTGTGATCATTGTTTGCCTCCACTATAAAGAAGTCTCATATTCAGATCAAATTTCGTCTGCTTTCCATCAATCGACAACTCGCCATACGGATACGGATCAAGATCCGGGAATTTGTTGACTGTTGGCAGCATATGATATTCTGAGCCGATATGTTTCATTCGAAGCAGATATCCCTCTTCCGTAACCTTCTTTTTGCCCGTTACATAAATTCGAAGCTGTCGTTTTTCTGTCAGATTGCATGGTGCAATTTTCCCCCGATACAGGTACTTACCATCCTCCCTGGAAATAAGGGAAACTTCATACTCTTCTTTCGTAGAACTAAGGTCTACCCCATCCAGCCCAAAAGAGATCACCAATATATTCCATTGATCCTTGGTTGCATACTGCCCCTTCTGTAAGGTCTGCTCCACAAGTTTCGGCGTTTTATTCGTAACATAACTTACCGGTACGGCATCCGGAAAATTACGACTTTGATAATATCGTTTATCCAATATTCGCTGATGAGAGCGAAGCAGCGGAATTTGGATCAGTATCGTTGCGCCCAGGCACAGTATGCCAACACTGACTGCAGCCTTCTGTCTGGTCAACTTAGCAAAAACAATACGATCTCCGCTCTCTTCTGCTTTTGCTGAGGCGTAACGTCCTCCCTCTGCCATCAACATAAGATAAACGCCCATAAAACATATATTATATTTGCGGTTTGCCTCCCACAAAATAAAGAACATCACAGCCCCCAGGAACGTCAGCGTAAACAAAAACATTTCTTCGCAGTCCCGCCGCCTGATCTGTCGTATCACACAGAATAATAAAAATGCGAAAATACAAACACGAAACGCCTGTGTATATATCACTGCAGCGCCACAATCATTTCCCATCACATACTCATACAGTACCGGAAAATCACTTGCATACGAAGCTTTTGGCAATGAATCATCATCGCCCATCGCCCAAACACGAAGCATCTTCGTTCCCATCTGACGGACTACACCGATCACGCCCAGCTGATGCAATCGTCCCTTCGCACGCGTAATGTCCGCACGTGTTTTCATATCTTTTGTTGGAAAACTCTCCGTATATGCCTCATCTTCTCTGGCATATCCGCCATAGCTTTTCTGGTTCAGCCCCATCATCAGCCAATGCGTCACCGGGAAACTGCCTGTCACCTGATCAGAATTCACATGACGATCAACCAGCTTGCCGCACGCTGTAAATGTAACGGCAAAAACCGCCACTACAAGAACAGCCTTAACGATCGTATTTCTCCTGCCGGAAGCTTTATGGCGCAGATTCCACTTGGGGTTCACACATCTTCTCTCCCCACTTTTTACAAGGATCGGATCCTTAAAAAATTGCACTGCCGCAAATAAGATCATCGCCAGGATCGGCAAGATCGTCGTAGGCCGGATCCAGTAACCGACCGCCATCATCACACCGAGTAATATACATTTGATAATGTTTTTCACCGTCAGATTCTCATGGCGCAGCCATAACGCCAGATACAGCACCGCCATAACAAACGGAAACGAGATCGTATTGGTATATACTGTTGTCAGCCATACATAAATCGTCGGGCAAAGCAAAAAGAGTAATAACACCCAGTTCGCAAATCCTATACCCCGCAATCTCTTTGCGGTTCGATACGTAATATAAATACCTATATCCACACAGAAGATATTCAGCACAATATTCGGAATGACAACATGTGTGATGCCGATCCGAAATAATAATTTATAATAGTAATAGAAAAATACCAGCATGAAATGATTGTTAGAATACCGCTGAAAATATTCATCCTTCGTATTCATCTGTCCATGCTGCGTTTTTACCATCTGCAATGCTTCATTCTGAACGCGTGCCGGGTCGCTGATCGACATCGGATGCGATACAAATACCAAAAATCCAATCTGCAGCAGTATGATCGCAAGAAACAGAACCACCGTTGCTTTCTGGCCGGTGCCCTGCATTTTGCGGTACAGCGTCACCAAAAGTACCCCCAACGCGATTGCTAACAGTATCACTGCCACGTTACCTAACGCATAGTTGCCACCGGAAAGATACTCCTTATATCCGTACATACATACCATCGACATCACCAATAATATTCCGGTGATCACCGCAGTAAAATACAGACTGAATCGATAAAAAAACTGCGTTATCTTGTGCATACCCTCTCAATCCCTCCATTTGTCCCTGCTGTTCTCTCAACATCTATGGTATCCGGTCCCTCTAACCGAAAATATGTGCACGAAAGTACTCTGAGAACTCACATTTTTCATTGTTGTAACATTTTACCATGAAACTTGTGCGTAAATTATTACAAATTTCTTAATATTTCAAGGACATAGTTCCAAGTTCTCTCTACACTGCCGACATCCATCGTTTCTTTCGGCGTGTGAATATCTTTCATATCAGGACCAAACGAAACGCAATCCAGCCCCGGAAGCTGTCCGGCGAACAGTCCGCATTCCACCCCTGCGTGCAATGCCTGCACGATCGGTTTTCTGCCATACTGCTTTTCAAAGATTTCAATCATCTTGTCTCGTAACGGCGACTGTTCTCTGTATTCCCAAGCAGGATATTCTCCTATACAGGTGACCGTTCCACCAAGACGTTTTACCAGGCAAGAAATCTGTTCCACTAAATATTCTTTCTGTGTTTCCACACTGCTGCGCACGGAATAGGAAAGACACACTTCTTGCGCATCCGTCATCATAATGCCGAGATTCAGCGAAGTCTGCACTAATCCTTCCACTGCAAAGCTCATATTTTGAATACCGTTCGGCAGATTCATTAACGCTGTCACAATTCGCTCTGTTGTCTCTCTGTCCATCGGATCACATGTTATGTCCTGTGATGCCCGATCGATCGTCACTGTAATCTCTGCATCTGTATGACAATATTCTTTGCGGTAGATCTCCTGAAGTGCTTTCACCTTTGCCGACGCCGCAGCGACATCTCCATTTTTCACTGCCAGAACAGCATGCGCCTCACGTGGGATCGCATTATCTTTCTTACCGCCCTCTATCGACACGATCTTATATTCACAATCCTGTGCAAGCTCATACAATGCTCTTCCCAGCATAATATTTGCATTTGCCCTTCCTTTATCGATCTCTACGCCGGAATGTCCGCCCAATAATCCGTTAACTGTAAGCTGCATATAAGAAACATCTGTTACGCTGTCACGCTTCACCGGCAAATGTGCCTTTGCCGTCAATCCTCCTGCACAGCTTACTAACAAATATCCCTCATCCTCCGAATCCATATTTAACATCGTACGCGCTTTCAGCGGTGACATATCCAATGCTGCTGCACCAAGCATACCGATCTCTTCGTCTACGGTAAACACTACTTCCAACGGCGGATGTGGAATGTCTGTCGATTCCAGTATTGCTAAAGCATATGCTACCGCAATACCGTCATCCCCACCCAAAGTCGTACCACGGGCACTGATCACATTGTCTTCCAATTGCAGATCCAATCCCTGTGTCTGCATGTCAATATCGCAGTCAGCTTCCTTTTCACACACCATGTCCATATGTCCCTGCAGCATAACCGGTGCATGATCTTCATACCCCTGCGAACCATTTTTCCAGATAATGACATTATTAGCATCGTCCTGCTGCACGCGCAGTCCATGCTCTTTTGCAAAATTCACACAATAATCACTGATTTCTTTCGTATTGGTCGAACCGTGTGGGATCTGACAGATCTCCTCAAAATAATAAAACACTCTGTTGGGCTCTAGTTTGGATAAAATTCCCATGTTGTCTCTCCTCTCTTCCTATGTGCCACCTTCATTTCAAAAGGTGCAAATGTCTTTCCATCCTGCAGACAGACAGTCTGCATTGTGTTATTAAACCAAAAACGCCATTCCTGCTTGGTGCCAACTCTGGTTGTCACTTCCATACCTAATGGCAGATTTTCATCATATTCCAATTGACGCCGCTTTGCAAGCGTCTTCGCCAAAGAAATGTAAGATGCACGGTCTAATACTGTCCCCAGATAGTATGCTTCACCGGTTCCATATTCATTCCTGGTCACCACAGGCGTTCCCCGGTAAAAAGCTTCTCTGCTGCCCTCCTGCGCCTGATACACAGCTAACACCTCTGCCGTATCTGCTTTCAACAGATCACACCACTGCGTTGCACAAGGCTTCACCGGCTCCCCTTGCCACTGCACCTTCCGTGTCTGCTCAAAGCTTTGCCGTAACTCGTCATCCTGTATGCAAACATCCTGTATCACCGTTCCAATGACATCATATTCTTCCACATGCACTCCTACCAGCTCTCGGTACACGGTCGGCAATAAATCCATCTGACATTTGTTGTACATATCTTTCACACCACAACGGTTGGTCAACACAACAGTGCCACCTTCTGCCACAAACTGATATAACTGCTGTACCACTATTTCATTGGTGATCTGCAGCGTAGGTGCCAACACAATATCATAGCCTGATAAATCCGCTTTCTCATCAATGATATCCACATTCATTCCGATCGCAGCAAAGGCATCATGCAGGCTTTTGAGCTGTTCCAAATAATACATCCCCTCTGCCTGATGTTGCAATTTGAACGCATACTCCTGATCAGAACCATACAAAACTGCTACGCTGCTGATGATCTCAGACTCTCTAACTTCTTCTAACTGCCCTGCCCTGCGGCATAAATGTTCAAACTCTTTATACCGTCTTCCCGGCATGTTACTGTGATCCAACAGACCATGCCAATACATCTCTGCACCGGAGCATGCAGTCCGAAAGCGAAACTGTATCACCGTATCTGCGCCATGAGCAAATGCCTGCAGGGAATATCCCTCTAACATACCCGGATATAATGTCGGTGTCATCGGCATCCAGCTTCCCATAGCACCACTAAGCTGTTCCATAATCCAGAAGTTTTGGCGTTTGATGCCGCGCATCAGATCCAAATGAAACGCATGCGAATATAATGTCTGTCGATCTTTTGGCAATGTAAGTGCCGGATAATTATCGTAAGACACAATGTCCAACGTCTCAAACATATCATAAAAGTCAGGCATATTTTCACAAAGCCAGTTATTGGTCGTGATCAGCGCATCTGGTGCGAGCTCACGAATGATCTGCTCCTGAAATCGCACATAATCCACCGTGCTTTCCGATGCATAACGGTTATAGTCCAGTGTCAGCGAGGGGTTCTGCCATTGCAGCACGGCAGCTGTCGGAGGTTCTATCTCCTCAAAGCAGCTGTATTCCCCACTCCACACCGCATTTCCATAAGCACGGTTTACGGCATCGATCGTATGGTATTTTCCCTGAATATATTTCCGAAAACGGCTGACACATTCCGGACATCGGCAATGATTGGCCTCTAACTCATTATCGATCTGATATCCAATGACATTCGGATTATCACAATAACGTCCTACCATTCTGCTGATGATCTTATCACAAAAATCGCGATAACGAAGATTACTCATGCAACGGTGTCCGCGCACCCCGATCGGTATTTTATTGCCGTCACGCCCCACCTGTATCACTTCCGGATAACGATGAAACATCCACTGTGGCGGTGTGCATGTCGGCGTGCAGAGCACAATATCCATGCCACGCTCTGTAAACACCTGCACTGCTCTATCTAACCAGCCAAATTCATACACACCTTCCTCCGGCTCCAGACGACTCCAGGCAAACTCTGCCATTCGCACCACCGACACCCCTGCATCCTGCATACGATCTGCATCCTGTTCCCACACTTCTTCCGGCCAGTGCTCCGGATAATAATCTACTCCAATCCTCATAGAACTCCTGCCTTCCTCCTTCTTTTTTTACTCAAACTTCGCACATTCAAAGCTGCCATCAAGAAACTATAGCAATTGCCTTGCCGCATTTTCTTTTTTGATAGTACGAAATGAGTTATACTGTTGTTAATTTAGAAAAGACGCCATGTCTAAACATGACGTCTTTTGATTTTTGTACTGATCATTTGCACTGTAACAGCACCACATTCTCCAAACAGCCACCTTCCCATTTGTCAGATAAAGACTTACCAGTGACAATCGTAGATCCTCTACATCTTGGAAAGTTCTGCTTCTTTCTGCAGCAAGTTTTGCTTCTCTGCAGCGACACTCTGCTCTAACTGCTTCATCTTCCCCAAATTCTCAGTGATCTCATGCTTTAACTTATCAGTATCACCAACGAGGTCATGCAGCTTTCGATTCCATTCATCCGCAACCTGCTGTCTTTCAGCCTCTAAGTTCTGTCCGACATCACGGTATTTATTGATAAACGACATATTATATTCAATGGTGTCTCGAATCGTCTTCTTACGACCAAGTGCAAATCCGGAAGCATCCTTCAACTCATCTTCCAGCTTCTTATTCTCAACTTCCATTTCTTCAATACGCATATTATTCTCACGAATGCGCTGATCTACAGCACCAACTGCCGCCTCTCCGCGTGCAACAAGTTTCTTACGATCCTCTTCGAAATTGCCCTTACTGGACTCTAACTGTTTCTGCGCATATTCAACAACAGCTTTCGCATCATTATAATTCTTAACCATTAAATTGATCTGTGCACGAATCTCGTTGATCTCATCTTCAACCTGCTTGCGCGCCTGATTCTTGCGTTCTTCCTCAGCCGCTTTAAGTACGGATGGCAGCTTCCGGTAAACATCTTCCCACTGTTCGTGCTTTCTGGAGCAACGACGTGAGATACGATATTCGACTGCTCCGATATTATCAAACTCAACACGCAGATTCGTAAGTTCCGCGTAACAGTCTCTCTCCAGATCAAGAACAGACTTCATGACATCCTCAGGAACACCCTTATCATCCAATTCATCAATATGATCATATAGATCTTCCAAGATCTCTTCCAGATCGCCACCAAAATCTTCCTGTTTGTCGGCAATCTTATCGCGCATCTCCTTGATCTTAGGATCCGAAAATCCTGTAAAACGTACGGTTGACAGTTCCTTCTTAAATTCCTCCAAATACTGCGTCCAACCATCCGCTACTTTCTGTAACTTCGGCTTAACATCATCTGCATAGGAACTAAACTCTGCAGGCAATGCTGCTGCAGGAGTTGCCGCTGCTACTGCCACAGGGCTTGCCGCCGTTGTCTGCATCGGTTCTGCAACAGGATCCATCGCACCACTGTCAGATACTGCCGTCTCCACAATAGATGCAACCTGTGTTGTATCTGAAGATTCGATCTCCTCATGCTGTGCTGTAGATGGAGCCTCCATCGGTGCCGGTGCCGGTGCTTCTGCAGGCACAGGAGTTTCCTCTTCCTCTGCTCTCTTCACCTCATTACCATGCTCATCCACCTCAACCACCTTGATCGCAACAGACTTCGGATCTGTTCCATTGTATCCAACAAGCATCTCTACCAGCTCACGGACTTTCTTCTTCGCATCCGGAATCCCCGTATATACACGTGTTTCCATCGAAACCGTGATACCATCTACATTACGATTCAGCGCCAACAAATGCCATTTAAACAAATAGAGAAATGTCATTCCTGTCATATCTTCATTCTGTAAAAACTCGCGGATCTCTTCTCCTAAATCTTCCAGCTTGACACGGAACATCGTGTTCTTCTCTATATATACCATCAAATTGACTAATTCCGGCGCAAGCGTATCCATTTTATCAAAGATTCCCGGAAAGTCCCTCATTGCAGTCGTATTAGCCTGCATTCCTTTCACTTGGTGATACGTACCATCGTAATACAGTTCTCCCGGCTTAAAGAAAAAGACACCGCCATCTAACAGTACTTGTGCTGCTAAAATGCCGTCAATCTTTCCGTTTTTACCTATAAGATCCATACAACGCGCCTCCCTTACTGCCTAATCTTTTTTCTTCATCTTCTCTATCTTTACTAATCTATCTCTAATAACATATCGTCCATCCGGCACAAAAAATGAGCTCTGAACGAATGGTATATTGCCGACAGGTTACCTTTTCTATTATACTTTTCTTTTTATATTCTGTCACCTGTTTTTTGGAATTAATATGTAAACAATTTATGAACAAACAGTAAACGCCCCCTATTTGTGGGGATCTTCCGCACAATACACAACATAGTGTGTTTCCTTGGATTTTGTCAAATTCGTAAAAAATGAACAAACATCAAAAATTTTATCATTGCCCCACTTGACATACTATGTTATACTGATATCGAAAATGTTTAAGTAAGGAGGTTGCAATGCTATGGCATCCATCAAAGATATTGCAAAATTGTGTGGTGTATCCGTTGCCACTGTGAGCAAAGCACTCAATGACAAGGCTGATATCAGCGAGGACACAAAACAACACATAAAACAAGTCGCAAAACAGATGGGCTACGTACCACAGTATTACGCCCGCGCGATCCGAACCAACAAAAGTTACAACATCGGTGTCCTTTTTATGGACGATGCAAATTGTGGATTGACGCACGATTATTTTTCTTCAATATTGAACAGTTTCCAGGTGACTGCCGAGGCGAAGGGCTATGATATTACCTTCATCAACAGCAACCAGCCTCACGATAAGCACAAAACCTATTTAGAGCACTGCCGTTACCGTGGTTTGGACGGCGTCATGATTGCTTGTATTGACTTTGATAATCAGGACGTTGAAGCCCTGATCAACAGCGATATCCCGGTCGTTACCGTTGACCGTACGTATCCGGATACTAACACGATGTCGGTGTTGTCTGATAATGCCAGTGGCATGAAAGAACTCGTTGAATATATCATTTCACAGGGACACAAGCGAATCGCTTATCTTTCCGGTGAAACTTCTGCCGTGACCAGTGAACGTGTAACCAGTTATCAGAATGTCATGCTGGAACACGGTCTGGATATTCCGCCAGAATACCACATTAGCACAGAATACCGCAACCTGACTGCTGCGCGCCAATATACACGTCAGCTTCTTTCTCTACCGACTCCGCCATCCTGTATTATTTATCAGGATGACTATTCAGCTGTCGGTGGCATGGAAACGATCCGCGATATGGGATTATCCATTCCGGAAGATATTTCCGTTGCCGGTTATGATGATATTTTCATTGCAAGCCAGCTGCGCCCAAGACTTACAACGGTACATCAGGATACCGAAGTTATCGGACGGATCGCAGCTGAAAAATTGATCTCTCTGATCGAGCACAAACGCGGCTGTTCCTATAAACCGGTCATCGTTGACTCCTGTTTAGAAAAAGGTGAATCTGTGAAACCTTACACGGAGTAACTAAAACTTAGGATCAGATCAGTGCCTCAATACTCATTCGAAAATCTTTCGAAAGATCATAAATAGTTCCTTTATCTGTCATAACGACTGGTCTGGAGAGCAGGGATTTGTTTAATAAGACAACCTTTCCCTGCTCCCCGTTTGATAGTAATACTTCTGTGTTAACATAAGCTTCTATCGTTCTTTCCATAAACAAATACAATACTCCCGGTTCATATGCATCTTTATCCTGTTCCAAGATTCCAATAACCTTAAAAGGACAGATTCCTTTGCGATAACAACGATTTGACGTCATTGCATCATATACATCTGCAACAGCAACAATTGATGAAAAATATTCTATATCCGATCCCATCAATCCATATGGATAGCCGGTCCCTCCAAAACGCTCATGATGCTGCAATGCCGCCAATTTGACACGACGATCCAATTTTTTATCTTTTAACATTTCATATCCGTATTGCGGATGTTTCTTGACAATCTCATATTCCTGCACAGTCAACTTTCCCGGTTTGGTTATGATATCATTTGGCACACGCAGCTTACCAATATCATGAAGCAGTCCACAGGTCACCAATACCTTTAAGTCTTTCTCATTCATGCGAAGCCAATTGCCGATCACGTTACAGATCAGTGCCACATTCATTGAATGCGTATACGTCATGTCATCATAGCCACGCATACACTGCAGCATGTCCAACAGATGCAGTGGATTACGTGTCTTTTTGAGCAGTGCATCCACATCACCCAACATACTGTCTACCAGACCATCTGTACTCTTGGTCACAATATCATTTAAGGACTGCCCAAAACCACCTACACAATCAGTAAACTCTGACTCAAATACGCGAAATTCCTCTGATTGCTGAACTCGTTCAAAATAGGTCGGACCTGCTAATTGCTCTACAGCAGCAGATACCGTGTCCGTCTCTCCTTCCGGCAGCACCTGCGCAGACACGCCTTCCACTGTCTCTAAAACATTTGACTGTTTCGAATTGACCGTCCCTGACGTATTCTCGGACTCCTCCTGAACATATACTTTTACCGCTTTTACAGCATAGTATTTTAATTTTTCGATGATCTCTTCCGTCAAAACCGTATTACTTTGGATAACCAAATGATTGGTATATGTATACGCTGCCTCCGAAGAAACCATGCCCGGCTTCAAATTAGCCGTTAATACTTTTTTGATCTTCATCTACATACCCTCTTATCTGTTAAAAACAAACACCACAACATAGCTCCAGCGCAATAGCGTCCCTGTCACGATCATTACGATCTGCAGCAGGGTATCAAACCATTTATGTCGAACACGCTGCCTGCCTGTTGTTGGATTTTCTTCTATCATGCTGATCTGCACTGTATTGCGCCGGATCAGCCGGAAATACATCCAAACAACCAAAAACCATAATAAAAACAACGCCACCCCGGCAAGCTGAGCCGCGCCGTCTCTGGGCAGATCATATGATCCGTCGCTTCGTGTCTTTCCTGTCATCAAACGAAAGGCATAATACAGATAATCTAATGACGCAAATCCCCATATTATACTCACCACGGAAAACATAATACGTTTCCATAATTTCATTCCACCCATGACGCTCCTCCATCTCTCATGCTGTGAATCATTTCGTTCTCAATTATTTCTATTATACCTTGTCTTTTACACATTTGGCAACTGTGATCTTTTTTCGCATTTCACATGCAAGATCCTCATAGCTACTATGCAGATGAGTTTGGCTTCCCTCTGTAATTATTACCCGTTTCACCTGTCAGATATAAAAAAGCTAAGCCAGCGCTTTGCTTTGCAAGAATTGCTAAAGCAATTCTTG
>UMFP01011560.1_pt1 | contig 12025 bp, 9 predicted proteins | sample 1965031 | NCBI WGS metagenome assembly UMFP01 (sample SAMEA4836048, study PRJEB28245) | human gut metagenome | biome: gut microbiome; material: fecal sample | place: Denmark | collected 2008
GTAACCGGTCTGGCAGATGATTATGGACGTACTTGGAGACAGCGTACAGTGATCACAGCTCTTTTTGACAAGATGAAGTCACAGCCGCTTTCCAAATGGATGGAAGTAGCAGACAAAGTGTTAGAAAATGTCAGAACAGATCTGGATAATGATACGATTCTAAAATATATGAAAGATGCTGTGATGATGGGAACAACACAGATTCATCAAATGCAGATTCCGGTCAACGGATATTATAGAAATGACAAAAATAATGAATTTCCGGATGCACAGGGATGGAGTCTGGTTCCGACTAATGGTATTACAACGGATTATGACAGGACAGCCAATTCGGAAGCATTACGTCAGTTTATCTTTAAATATGATGGTAAAGATGAATTTAAATATAAACCAAAAGATACAAGCACGGTGAGCAGTACCGGCAAAGATTACGATGAATAATGATATGCAGCCCCGCAAAGCCTGGATACGTTGCATACGACATGGAGGAATACCAAATGTGGAAAAAAGTATTAATGGGAATCTTATTAGTTCTTAGTGCTACGGCAGGTTTTTTTGTGGCAAAGGCGCAGGTGCTGTATAACAACAGCTTGAATCAGATCAATCGAGATTATGATACGGCACTTGCTAACGTTGATCTAAGCGGAATTCATGTGAATTCAGATGATCAGATTGTGAATATTCTCGTGGTCGGTAACGATTACCGAGAGGAAAGAGGATATGGAGCTAGTGGTCTTACAGATACAATGATCATTGCAACGATGGATATGAAGCATGGGACACTCAAAACAGCGTCATTGATGCGTGACCTTGTTGTTGAAATACCGGGACATGGCAAGAATAAGTTGAATTCTGCCAATTCTTTTGGTGGCATAGAATTGTTATATAAGACGATTGCTACGAACTTCAATATTGAATTGGATGGATATGTGGAGGTTGGATTTGCCGCATTTACCAAGATTATTGATAAAGTGGGTGGTATAGAGTTGGAACTTACTGAGTCAGAAGCAAGTTATTTGAATTCAACGAACTATATTCGAAATAAAAAGAGCCGTAATGTAAAGGTTGGAAAGCAGACCTTGAATGGTGCACAGGCATTAGGTTACTGTCGAATCCGTAAGGGTGGTGTTACAACGATCAATGGACTTCGCGATGATTATGGACGTACTTGGAGACAGCGCACGACGATCAACGCAGTCTTTAACAAGATTAAGAAGCTTCCGATGACGGATTGGCTGGACATTGCCAATGTAGTACTCAAAAAAGTAACAACAGACCTGACAAATGAGCAGATAACCGAATATCTGAAAGATGCAGTTTCCTTAGGAACAACCACGATCAATCAGATGCAGGTTCCGGTACAAGGATATTTTCGCAGTGGATATAATGGTGAGTATTCTTGCGGGTCATGTATTGTTATGACTTCTGGTGGAACTGCCTGGGATACCAGTGCTAATGCGGAAGCGTTGAATCAATTTGTATTTGATTATGATGGCAAAGAGGAGTTTAAGTATTCCCGTAGCGATTCCTAATTTTCATGGAATGATCGGTTATAAATAAGAACGGTAACAGGAACAAAGCAGGGTTTGCGGCTTTGTTCCTGTTTTTCTTGAGTGGATTTCTTATTTTGCTAGGGCACTGAAGAATATATGCCCGAAGAATTGTCTGAGTTATTTACCGATAATGGCCTGCAGTAGTTTTAGAAAAATATCGCTATAGCAGGCTTTTTTGATACTTTGCGCTGCTACAATGGGAAGGGAACCGATCTCCTGATCGTTTAATGTATATTGAACAGAACCGATGATTGTCCCCTCTTTGATCGGAGCCTGTAAATGTTTGCGATAGAAAATCTTGCGCTTAGGCTTATAGGATTGTTCATCTCCACAAAGTACGTATTGGAATGGTTTTTCAACGCGCGGGATTATTTCCGGCGTGATACCACCGGAGATCTTTTGCGGGGGGAGAGTGATATCGTCCGGATTTTCCTGAAATGCGGTACAGTTTGCAAAGCCATAATCCAACAGGGCTGCCGCCTGCACAAATCGGATTTTTGGGTCTGGAGCAGCCATAATGACGGCGGTAAGGCTGATTCCATCTCGTTGTGCAGTAGCACTGAGACAATATTTTGCTTTCGATGTGGATCCGGTTTTTAGACCGGTAATCCCCTGATAAGTACGGATTAGTTTATTGGTATTCGTTAGCCCAAATTTTTTCTTCCCCTTTTTGGTGATATGTGTAATAGCATCCATCCATACAGTAGAATACTTGGAAATGTCCGGATACTTGGACACAAGCGATTGCGACATTAAGGCTACATCGTATGCACTGCTGTAATGTCCGCTCTCTATGGAGTCATCCAGACCGTTACAGTTTTTGAAATGAGTATGTTTCATACCGAGAGCTTTTGCTTTTTTGTTCATACGTTTTACAAAGGATTGCTCTGATCCGGCAAGATGTTCTGCCATGGCCACAGCGGCATCGTTTGCGCTGGCTATGCTGATGCATTTGATCATTGTATTGACGTCCTGCGTCTCTCCCGGCTCCAAAAACACCTGTGAACCGCCCATAGATGCGGCATATTCACTTACTGTTACCTTATCTTCAAGTTTGCATTTCCCTTGTTCGATAGATTCAAAGATCAGAAGGAGGGTCATGATCTTGGTGATACTTGCCGGTATTAATTTTTTATCTTTGTTTTTGGCATATAAGATGCGTCCGGAAGCATTGTCGATTAGAACGGCAGCTTTCGCAGTGATTGCCAGATCATTATTATGTGCGTGGTCTGCCTCAGCTTGTTTATTTGCTGTGCACCGAAAAGCTGGCTGATTTGTGCATACTTTCGCAAAAACCTTGACAGATGTGAAGGTGTTGACATAAATAAGTACGGCACATAATATAAGAGCAAGCATTCGTCTTGACAGGATGGAACGAAATAATTGCATTGTGAGAATCCTTTCTGTACCAAATAGGTTAGTGCAGTAATATCAGTACGATATGAAATATAATTATAGCAACATATGCGACAAAAAGAGAGAATATGTGTATTTTATCAAATTGAAAATTAGAAAAAAAGATATTGCTTTTTTCTGCCGGTATTTTGTGATATAATGAGCCGCAGAGAAAAACAAGCGGCTGCGAAGCAGACATTTGTTTTTCTGGGCTCATTAACGAGCAAATAAGCTTGTGAAACAAGCGAATGAGCTCTGAAAGAGCGGATTTGCGAGTTTGAAAAAAGGCAACTTGATGTATGAACAGTGGCCGCAGAGAAAAACAAGCGGCTGCGAAGCAGACTGAAAAAATGATAAAAGTGAGGATAAATATGACAAGTAAAGAAAGAGCAGAATTGAAAACACAGGCAATGAAATTAGACAGCATATTTCAGATTGGAAAGGCTAGTTTAACGCCTGCGATGGTTAATGCAGTAAAGGATGCCTTGCATGCAAGAGAATTGGTTAAAGTATCTGTACTCAAAAACTGTTTGGATGATCCGCATGAGATTGCACAGGTATTGGCAGAGAGAACCGGTTCAGAGGTCGTGCAGGTGATCGGCAAGAAGATTGTTTTGTATAAGAAAAACTTTGAATTGGAGGAGAAGCGTAAACGTGCTTTGAAACGTGAAAAGCAGAACCGTCATGGTGCAAAAAACATGAAAAAATCAGACAAAGTACAGAAAAGTTTTTCTAAGCCGGACAAGAGATCTGTAGCTAAGGGGAAGAAGTCTAAGACGGATCAAGGCACTGCAAAATATCTTTGGGGCGATAAGTAAATGTTAGTGAAGGATAGTGGAGTCACAGCCAAAAGAAAAGTTGGCATTATGGGCGGGACGTTTGATCCGATCCATAATGGGCATATGACGATGGCGAGGCAGGCAGCACTTCAGGCCTCTTTGGAATGTGTGCTATTTATGCCTACCAAGATACCTCCACATAAAGAAAGTACTAAAATAACATCGGAGTCTGTTCGGTCTCAGATGGTTCGACTGGCTGTGGCAGGAAATAATGATTTTATGTTTTCGGATTTGGAGTTACGACGCACAGGGACGACATATACTGCAGATACTCTGCAGATACTCACAAGAGAGCATCCTGAGTGTGAGTGGTACTTCATTTTGGGAGCAGATTCTTTTTTTCAATTAGAACAGTGGTATCACCCGGAAAGAATATTTGCCAATGCTATTATACTGGCTGCGGGACGGGATGATGTTCCGGCAGAGCAGATGCGTAAGCACAAGGAATATTTATGTCAAAAGTATCATGCGCGTATACAATTGATCGATATGCAGCAGATCGAGATCAGTTCTCATGAGATTCGCGAAATGATCGCGCATGGGCATTCTGTGGATGAGATGCTTCCGCAGGCGGTTGCAGCTTACATTCACGAGCAGCGATTGTACCTGGATCCGGTGCAGGGCAGGAAAGGAAACTAGAGATGCAGCAACAGATACAAGAAATTCAAAGTAAGTTGAGTAAGAAATTATCGGAAAAACGATTTACGCATACGATAGGAGTGCTTTATACGGCAGAAGCGCTGGCAATGCGCTACGGAGAAGATTTAGATAAGGCGGCGTATGCAGCGGTATTGCACGATTGTGCAAAATATTGCAGTGGCGAGCAGATGCTTCAAAAGTGCCGTAAATACAATATTGAGATTTCAGAGGTGGAACAGAAGAATCCGTCGCTGCTTCATGCAAAACTTGGAGTCTATTATGCGAAACATCGTTACGAAATTGATGATGAGCAGATATTGGCAGCAATTCGCTGGCATACGACAGGAAGACCGGAGATGACCTTGTTGGAGAAAATAGTATTTTTGGCAGACTATATTGAGCCCAACCGCAAATTGATACCGGGACTTACACAGATACGTCAGATAGCATTTTGTGATATTGATAAGGCAGTGTGCATGACGTTAGAAAATACAGTTTCGTATCTAAAAGGAAGCAGCCGCGGGATGAAATGTTTTGATCCGAATACCAAACAGGCATATGAGTATTATAAACAATATCAATAAACAATCGTAGAAAGGATATAATAATTATGACAGAACAGAAAAAAATGGCAAAGATCGTATATGAGGCATTAGACGAAAAGAAAGGTTATGATATTAAATTGCTCGACATTTCTGAGATTACAATGATCGCAGATTATTTTGTAATCGCAAGTGGGGACAGTACCACGCAGATCCAAGCGATGATCAATAATGTTGAGGAGCATATGCACAAAAACGGATATGCCGTAAAACGTGTCGAAGGTAATAAAAACAGTACTTGGGTATTGATGGACTTTGGCGATGTGATCGTGCACATTTTTGATAAAGAGGATCGCCTGTTTTATGATCTGGAGCGTATTTGGGCAGACGGTAAGGTGCTGCAGGCAGACTCACTATAGTTTAACAGCCTTCAAATAGAAAATTTGTTCGGAACATTTGTTTGACACTATAGAACATATGTGTTACTCTGTTAATGATGAGACTGCCCATATCGTGTGCAGCAGTATATATAACACACATTGTTTGTTAGATGAGCAGATGCATTGTATTATGCGGAACATGCGCAGTAGATTATTTGATAGAACGAATACAGGAATTGGAGGCATATTTATGGCTAAAGGTAAAATATCTGCAAAGCAGGAAGAAATATTAGAGTATATTAAAGCACAGACATTACAGCGCGGATATCCGCCGGCTGTACGTGAAATCTGTGATGCGGTACATTTGAAATCAACTTCTTCCGTACACTCTCATCTTGAGACGCTGGAGAAGAATGGTTATATTCGTCGTGATCCAACGAAACCTCGTGCGATTGAGATCATTGATGATGAATTTAATCTGGCACGACGTGAGATCGTAAATGTTCCGGTGATTGGAGAGATTGCAGCAGGAGAACCTATTTTTGCAGAGCAGAATATCGAGGGATATTTTCCGTTACTTCCAGAGGATGTACCGACAGGAGAATCATTCATGTTGAAAGTGCGTGGAGAGAGTATGATCAATGTCGGAATCTATGATGGTGACAAGATATTGGTAAAGAAGCAGAACACTGCGAGAAATGGTGAGATTGTGGTTGCTTTAGTGGAAGACTCTGCTACGATCAAGACTTTTTATAAAGAGGATGGGCATTATCGTTTGCAGCCTGAAAACGATACAATGGATCCGATCATTGTCGATCGGGTTGAGATTTTAGGTAAGCTTGCCGGATTATATAGAACATATCGTTAGCAGCAGATATGACACCAAGAAATTTCTTTACCGGAGCTCTATACTCTATAAATAAGTAGGAGAGAAAGGCGGACAGTAAGTTGCAAAAACTAAAGGCGGATATTAAGAATAGACAGTTTAAGAACTGCTATCTGTTTTATGGAGAGGAAGATTATCTCAAACGTCTTTATAGAGACAGCTTAAAGGCTGCTGTTTTAAATGGCGGAGATGATATGAACTGTACGCGGTTCCAAGGTAAAGAAACAGATGTGGTGCAGATCAAAGATCTTGCTGATACACTGCCCTTTTTTAGTGATTATCGATTGATCATTGTGGAAAATTCCGGTCTGTTTAAGTCGGCAAATGATCTTGCAGATTATCTGCCAAATATGCCGGACTCTACAATCTTACTTTTTGTGGAGAGTGAGATTGATAAACGTAACCGCCTGTATAAGTATGTCAACAAATGCGGATATGCGGTTGAAATGAAGCCGATGAACGATCGGGAGATCAAGCTGTGGACTGTAGGGATCCTCAAGCAGGCAGGAAAGCAGATGAGGGAGAATACAGCAGAGTATTTTTTGGGATTGATCGATAATGATATGTATCATGTGAAAAATGAACTGGATAAATTGATCGGTTTTGTCGGCGATCGTGAGGAGATCACGAAAGAGGATGTCGATGAAATTGCGTGTGTACAAGTGAATGGACAGATTTTTCAGATGATGGATGCAGTCGCTTCCGGTGATCAGAAGCGGGCGATGAAATTGTATCGGGATCTCTTGGAACTTCGAGAGAGTGCAATGTCCATTTTGTACTTGTTATCGAGACACTTTAATATATTACTGCAGATAAATGATTTAGGGAGTGGAGTCCCAAAGGGAGAAATTGCACGAAAAGTTGGAATTCCGCCCTTTTCTGTGGGGAGATACCAAAGTCAGAGTCGTCATTTTTCGACAGCGAAGCTTAAGGAAATGCTGGAACAGTGTGTAGAGACAGAATATCTGTTTAAGCGTGGACGGATTGAGGATCAAATAGGTGTAGAATTATTGTTAGTACAATTTACGAAGCAGTAATTTTGACAGATGAAAATACTTATGATATAATACTAGAAGTGTGCTCATTTTACGAGCTTCTTTGAAACTTCATTATATGCAGTGAATCGTGTACAATGATTCAGGATAATGAGTCTTACTGAGCTTTAAGGGCTATATATATGGAGAGTTGTCCGAGAGGTCGAAGGTGCATCACTCGAAATGATGTGTCGGTGAGAACTGACCGAGGGTTCGAATCCCTCACTCTCCGTTTCATGTTATGAAATTTTATAGATCGGTGTTACGCTTTAAGAGTGTAACATCGATCTTTTGCATTATGGGATTAAGGCGTCAAAGGTCCTTGATCATCATAAAACAATGCTTTGTTTTCTTATTGAAATAAATTGATCAATTGAAAATAGAGGAACTTTATGAATAGGCGCAAAAGAAAAATAAGTAAAACGATTATTTACTTTAGAAAACAAATAAAACATATAAATTCACAAAATAATATTGCTTTTTTGAGAAAAAAACCGTATAATATCAACAAGTTGATGAACAAAGGGGTTCAGCAATGAGAGAATTCATGGGCTTTTCCTGAAGTGGAAAGAGCTTGCGTGTGGTCTCTGTTGCTGGACTCCTTTTTTGTTGGATAGGAGGAATAACATGGCTAAGGAAAAAGCGAGAAACAATGCGCAATCTGAAATTGCAAAGGCAATGCAGGTGGTCGATCATGAAAAAAGAGGACTTTATGATCCTCGTTTTGAACATGATAACTGTGGTATCGGTGCAATCGTCAATATTAAAGGTAATAAGACGCATGATACCGTTTCGGGAGCATTGGACATTGTAGAGAAACTGGAACATCGTGCCGGCAAAGATGCAGAAGGAAAAACCGGTGATGGTGTTGGTATTTTATTACAGATCTCCCACAATTTCTTTAAGAAAGCGGTTGCTCCATTAGGAATTGAGCTTGGAGAAGAGCGGGATTATGGTATTGGTATGTTTTTCTTCCCACAGGATGAATTGAAGAAAAATCAGGCAAAGAAGATGTTTGAGGTCATCGTCGAAAAAGAGGGACTGGAATTTTTAGGATGGCGTGAAGTTCCGGTATCGCCAAAGGTGTTAGGACATAAGGCGTTAGAGTGCATGCCATGCATCATGCAGGCATTTGTAAAGCGTCCGGAAGATGTGGAACGAGGCTTAGACTTTGATAGAATGTTATATGTAGCGAGACGTGTATTCGAACAGAGTAACGATGATACCTATGTCGTATCGTTTTCCAGTAGAACGATCGTATATAAAGGAATGTTTTTGGTGGGACAGCTTCGTTTGTTTTTTGAAGATCTGCAAAGCCCGGAATATCAATCTGCGATTGCAATTGTTCATTCCCGTTTTAGTACGAACACAAACCCAAGTTGGATGAGAGCACATCCGAATCGTTTTATCGTTCATAATGGTGAGATTAACACGATTGTCGGTAATGCTGATAAAATGTTAGCGCGTGAAGAGACAATGGAAAGTCATTATCTCGCTAATGAGTTTAGCAAGGTGCTTCCGGTCGTTAATCCGAACGGATCTGATTCCGCCAGACTTGATAACACATTGGAGTTTTTGGTAATGAGTGGTATGGAACTTCCACTTGCTGTCATGATCACAATACCGGAACCATGGGAAAATGATATGAGTGTAAGTCAGAAAAAGAGAGACTTTTATCAGTACTATGCAACGATGATGGAGCCATGGGATGGACCGGCTTCTATCTTGTTTTCCGATGGTGATTATATGGGTGCCGTACTCGACAGAAACGGACTCCGCCCATCTAGATATTACATTACGACAGATGATCAGTTGATCTTATCTTCTGAAGTTGGTGTATTTGAAATTCCACCGGAAAAAATCGTGAAGAAAGACCGCCTTCGTCCGGGACGTATGCTTTTGGTTGATACAGTCAAGGGTGAATTGATTGACGATGATGTATTAAAAGAGCAGTATGCGTCTCGTCAGCCATATGGCGAATGGTTATATAACAATTTGATCACTCTTCAGGAAATCCATATTCCAAATCAAAAAGTAGAGCAGATGAGTGACGAGGAAAGAGTTCGTCTGCAAAAAGCATTCGGATATACTTTTGAGGAATATAAGACATCTATCCTGCCGATGGCACAAAATGGAGCAGAGCCGATCGGAGCGATGGGTACAGATACGCCGTTGCCGATGCTTTCTGATAAACCGCAGCCATTATTTAACTATTTTAAGCAGTTATTTGCACAGGTAACAAATCCGCCGATCGATGCGATCCGTGAGGAGATTGTAACTTCTACGAGTGTTTATATTGGACAGGATGGTAATCTGTTAGAGGAAAAGGCAGAAAACTGCAAAATGCTCAAGATCAAAAATCCAATCCTTACAGATACGGATCTTCTTAAGATTAAGACACTGAATAAAGATGGATTTAAGGTGGAAGAGATTCCGATCACGTATTATAAAAACACATCGTTAAAAAAAGCGTTGGATCGTCTTTGCTTAGAGGCAGACCGTGCGTATAAAGAGGGCGCAAACATTTTGATCCTGACAGACCGTGGTGTAGATGAAAATCATGTTGCGATCCCGTCTCTGCTGGCTACGGCAACGATGCAGCATCACTTGGTAACAACCAAGAAAAGAACAAGCGTTGATATGATACTTGAGACAGCAGAACCAAGAGAAGTGCATCATTTTGCAACTTTATTGGGTTATGGTGCAAGTGCTATTAATCCGTATCTTGCACATAGCACGATCAAGGAATTGATCGACAATGGAATGCTGGACAAAGATTATTATGCAGCAGTAGATGATTATGATGCAGCTGTCTTACATGGCATTGTAAAAATTGCCTCTAAAATGGGTATTTCAACAATTCAATCTTATCAGGGATCAAAGATCTTTGAGGCGATTGGTATTGATCAGGATGTCATTGAAAAATATTTTACGAATACAGTTAGCTGTGTGGGTGGAATTACTTTGGAAGATATCCAAAATCAGGTAGATGAACTTCATTCTTCTGCATTTGATCCGTTAGGACTTCGCGTAGACTTGAATTTGGAGAGCAGAGGACAGCATAAGGCAAGAGGCGGTAAAGAAGCCCATCTTTATAATCCGGAAACAATCCATTTGCTGCAGCAATCAACGTGGACAGGAAGTTATGATCTGTTTAAGCAGTATACCAAGACTGTTGATGAAAAAGAAAACAAGATGACCCTGCGCAGTATGCTTGACTTCAAGTTCCCGAAGAAAGGCATTCCAATCGATGAAGTTGAGAGTGTGGACGAGATTGTGAAGCGTTTTAAGACCGGAGCAATGTCTTATGGATCTATTTCTCAAGAAGCACACGAGACGTTGGCAATCGCTATGAATCGTTTGCATGGTAAGTCCAATAGTGGCGAGGGCGGTGAGAGTCTGGAACGTCTTGAGACAGCCGGTGCCCCGGACAGCAGATGCTCTGCGATCAAGCAGGTGGCATCAGGACGATTTGGTGTCACTTCCCGTTATCTGGTAAGTGCTAAGGAGATTCAGATTAAGATGGCACAGGGCGCTAAGCCGGGTGAAGGTGGTCATTTGCCGGGTGGTAAAGTGTATCCTTGGATCGCCAAGACAAGACATTCAACACCTGGTGTCAGCTTGATCTCCCCGCCACCGCATCATGATATTTATTCGATCGAAGATCTGGCACAGTTGATCTACGATCTGAAAAATAGTAATAAAGATGCCAGAATTTCCGTTAAACTGGTTTCTGAAGCAGGTGTCGGAACTGTCGCAGCCGGTGTTGCCAAAGCCGGAGCTGCAGTTATCTTGATCTCCGGATATGATGGAGGTACCGGAGCAGCACCGAGAAGTTCGATCTACAATGCCGGACTTCCGTGGGAACTGGGACTTGCAGAGACTCACCAGACATTGATCATGAATGGCCTTCGATCCCGTGTTATGATCGAGACAGATGGTAAATTAATGACCGGTCGTGATGTTCTCGTGGCAGCATTGCTCGGTGCAGAGGAATATGGTTTTGCAACAGCTCCGTTAGTTACTATGGGTTGTGTCATGATGCGTGTCTGCAATCTTGATACTTGTCCTGTAGGTGTTGCAACACAGAATCCGGAACTTCGTAAGCGTTTTATGGGCAAACCGGAATACGTTGAGAACTTTATGCGTTTTATTGCGCAGGAACTTCGCGAATATATGGCAGCACTTGGAATTCGCAAGGTCAATGATCTGATCGGACGTACTGATCTGCTGAAGATCAAGGATGGTGAAGAAGAGAAGGCAAAACACATTGATCTTAGTGCGATACTGGATGCAAGTTTTGCTGGTGAGCGCAAAGAAAATAAATTTAATCCAAAAAATAAATTTGATTTCGAACTTGAGAAGACAATGGACGAAAAGGTGTTCCTTCCTAAGTTGAAAACAGCATTGGAGACTGGTGAAAAAGCTAAGATTTCCGTGAATGTTACGAACTTAAACCGCTCCCTGGGAACGATTCTCGGCTCTGAGATCACCAAGAGGTTCCATGAAGGATTGGAAGCAGATACGATCACTGTAGAATGCCATGGCAGCGGTGGACAGAGTTTTGGAGCATTTATTCCAAAAGGACTTAAATTGGAGTTGATTGGTGATTCCAACGATTATATGGGAAAAGGATTATCCGGTGGAACAATCGTTGTCTATCCTGAGAAAGGATCTAATTTTAAGGCAGAGGATAATATCATTATCGGTAACGTTGCACTGTATGGGGCAACCAGCGGTAAAGCATTTATTAATGG
>UMFP01054194.1_pt1 | contig 11881 bp, 8 predicted proteins | sample 1965031 | NCBI WGS metagenome assembly UMFP01 (sample SAMEA4836048, study PRJEB28245) | human gut metagenome | biome: gut microbiome; material: fecal sample | place: Denmark | collected 2008
GGAAGAGCACCATAGCGTAAGCTAAGGTGCTTTTTTGTATGTCTAAAACCACTCGCTAGGCGAGTGGTTCGATAAAGATTATATCGATGAGTAATGAAACTCAAACGAAGAATTTTGGAATAGTACCAGTGGGGCAATTCCAGACTGGGTTATTGGCGTATCGCCGGTAGTCCTGTATTAAAAGGTTCCATTGCAAACGAAAGACTCGCAGAAGCAGGATATTTTAGTATCCTCAGGCGCTACTACGAGTCCTTGCACTTATGCGGTTGAACCGCCGTGTACCGGTCGGTACGCACGGTGGTGTGAGAGGTCGGCTCTTAAGTTAAGAGAGCCTCCTACGCGATTTTTTTAGGTAAAAAAGCAAACAAACAGAACACTTCATTCAAATGCATATAGCGGCTATTTATTTCATACAGAGACAAATAGCGGCACAGAACAGATATAATAGAAGAAGCTATAAAAAGCAGGTATTCACGTGGAGGACGATATCGTTTCTACATGAACACCTGCTTTTTTATTTATTATTTACTGGTGGAATAAATAGTGGTAGCCAAGTATTCATCACTGACCCAACCATAAATCCCACTGTAATATACAACAACCCAGTCAGGCACATTGCTGCTATAGCCGCATTCCCATACGATGATACCGTAGGGGATATTATCCATTTTTTCATAATTTGTACCGGGACCTTTACGCATAACCAGCCCATGATCAGCAGTGGTGTAGGTACAAAGGCTATCAATTCGGCTAAGCGTTACATCTGGTGCAACGCATCCATCCGGCAGAATAACGTTGGCATTGTTTTCGGTATAATCCTGTACTTGCAGCAAGCCCCAAAGGCCATTCTGTTTTGCCCATACGCAGCCATCGCGCGCGGGGGCTAAATCTTCATATTGCCCAGCGGAAATTATCTCATTGCCGTAAACATCCAGAACTAGCTTTTGTCCGGATTGATTTTTCACAACTACCATGCCAGATAAGTCTGCGTAAGGATATTCAACAGTTTCGTTCATGATGGACAAACTCATCTGCGGCTGATAAATGCAGGGGATTACTAAAGCACCGCTTTGGTCGCAATATCCCCAGTTACCGGCTGCATCCTTTACCGCGATTAAAGATTCACCGGCCATGCAGGCATCCTGGTAGTCGAAATCGGTTAAAATTGTACCGCTTTTATCCGCAACGGCAAAAGGTGCAGAATTGTCAACAAGATAACCGGCATATTCATCATCCCAAATGCCTTGCTGGATGCCAACCAAATCAGGAGCATACACCTGTTCGATGGGCGTGCCACTAAATGTATAGACACCAATAGCAGAACGGTAAATCTGGCTGTCACCTAAAATCCACTGGATGCCATACCCGCCGTGCCCGCCCAGCATGGTTGTAAAAGGCATTTGTTGGGCAACCAGCTCCTGGTTAATCTGTTCTTCCAGGGCATTCAGCTTCTGGTAATCGTATGTATCATCTACCCCAATGGAGAGCTCGTGCTCACCATACAGGTACGGGATGCTTTCTGACAAATCTTCCAGAAAAGCATTACAGTTGGCAGCATTAAACAGGCTCCAGCGTTCGCCCTTGCGCACAGCGTACAGATTTCGGGCAGCGGCGTAACCGGCAGTGTGGGTTTCGCGGGAGAAGAGAGGAATCATCTCGTCAAAATCATATTGCGGCGGTAACTTCCAGTTGGCATTGCTAGTGGATGGTATAGCTGTGGCAACAGCTTCACTGGTCGGGGAAAGAGCAGCGGAGGAAGCAGGTTTATTTTCTGGCGCTGCAGCACAAGCGGTAAGCATTATTGCGGTGATAACACTGGCGGAAAATGAGAATAACTTCCTTTTCATGGCTTTTCACTCCTTGCGTAAATGATTTTTCGGTAAGATGAAGAAGTAATATAAGAAAGTGAATTCATAAACCCTATAATATCTTATTTTATCAAAAATATCGGCTAATGGGAATAGCTAACAATTCTACATGGATAAATTTGGATAGTATGACAAAGATTGCAGAACTGGAGTGAAAGTCCGAATTATGGGATGAGTGATCTGCTATAATAGAAAAAAGCAAAACAGAAGGGAGTTTGATTATGCACCAGGAGAAAAAGATGCTGGCTCATATCAGTGAAGACGGAACCCGCGTCCAAACGGTAGCGGACCATTTGCAGGGAACGGCAGTCCTATGTGGGCAATTTGCAGCAGCCTTTGATGCCCAGCAACAGGGAACTTGGCTTGGATTACTGCATGATATTGGTAAATATAGTACAAAGTTTCAAAAGCGCCTGCAAGGTGGAGAGAAAGTGGATCACTCAACGGCTGGTGCACAGGTGGCTGCCCGATATGGTCAAATCCCACTGGCTTTTGCTATTGCGGGACACCATAGCGGCCTGCCGGATGGAGGAGGCCGAAGCGATACCGCGCAGGATGCGACAATGTTTGGGCGATTGAAAAAGAGCGTTGAACCCTATACCCAATGGACGAATGAGATTAAACTGCCGTCCATACCGCCCCAGCCGGAAATGATGAAGGAAAATCGTTTTACACAGGCATTTTATACCCGGATGTTGTATTCCTGCCTGGTCGATGCGGACTATCTGGATACGGAAAACTTTATGAGCAGCCCTAAACCGCGCGGACAAGGCCAGACAATGGATGAACTGCTGAAAAGGCTGAACCAATATACCGCAAAATGGAGCCATCCCCAGGGAACCTTGAATCAGCGCCGCAGTTCAATTTTGAGTGCCTGTACAACGGCAGGGCAAACAGGGCGGCGCGGCCTTTATTCCCTGACCGTTCCTACAGGCGGGGGAAAAACGGTAGCGTCATTGGCATTTGCGCTTTCGCTAGCTGTAAAGAACCATATGGACCGGGTTATTTATGTGATCCCTTATACATCCATTATTGACCAGACCGCGGATGTGTTTTCGGAAATATTAGGAGCAGAAAATGTTTTGGAACACCATTCAGGGGTGGACTACTCTGCCAAGGAAGATGATGAGCCGGCAGCCTACCGCAAAGCATTGGCGGCGGAAAACTGGGATGCTCCGGTGGTGGTTACCACATCCGTGCAATTCTTTGAATCACTTTACGGCAACCATGCGTCACAATGCCGTAAATTACATAACATTGCAAATAGCGTGGTCATTTTTGACGAAGCACAAAACCTGCCGGTTCCTTATTTGCGCCCCTGCGTTGCGGCAATCGCGCAGCTGGTACAGCATTACCGCGCAGCAGCGGTGCTTTGCACGGCCACACAACCAGCTTTGCAGCCCTTGTTTGATGAACTGGCGCCTGGGCTGCAGATGACGGAACTTTGCCCACATCCCAAAGAGCAATATCAGGCATTCCGGCGTACAACGCTAAAAATGCGCGGAGAGTTGGAACAAAGCCAGCTTGGTGCAGAACTGGCAGCGCAGGAACAAGTGCTGTGTATTGTAAACCGGAGAAAAACAGCACAGGAATTATACAATAACCTGCCCAAAGAGGGCAGCTACTGCCTGACAACATTGCTATACCCAGCCCATCGCAAACAGTTATTGCAGGAAATCCGGGAACGCTTAAAAGATGGGCTGCCCTGCCGTGTGATATCAACTTCTTTGATCGAAGCGGGTGTTGATGTGGATTTCCCGGCTGTGTACCGCGAGGAAGCAGGTCTGGATTCCATTTTGCAGGCGGCGGGGCGCTGCAATCGAGAGGGAAGACGCCCGGCGGAGCAGAGCTTGGTACAGATTTTCACATTGGAAGGGCAGCATGTACCGCGCATGCTGGAACAGAATGTATCCGCAACGCAAAGCGTCCTGAAAAAATATGCAGATCTGGCATCTCTGGAAGCAATTGAAACATACTTTCTGTTTTACCGTACCTTAAAAGGAGATAAAAGACTGGATGAACAGCAAATTCTGCAAGGGTTCGAGCAGGATATGGAAGGGCGCATTTTCCCCTTTGCAACAGCGGCAGAGAGGTTCCGCTTAATTGAAACACCTGCTGTGACCGTATACATTCCCCAAGGGAAAGGGGAACATTTGCTTGCACGATTGCGTGCAGGAGAGGTAAGCAAAACTTTGTTCCGTCAACTGGGGCAATATGGTGTTCCGGTTTACCCGGATCATCTGAAAACGCTGGAGAATGCCGGGGCAGTTTGCCAAATCAGTGAAGGCATATGGGAATTAACGGACGGAAGCCTTTACGATAACAACACGGGCCTTGCTATGGAAGCTGAAACGGGAGCAGCCTGGTTTGCATAAAGCAAAAGCGGCAGGGAGCCTGCCCTGCCGTTTTTGTGCGCTAAAGTAAAATCAACTATTTCTATCCACGGCATAAGCTGCCGACGCAACTTATTATAAAAGAAAACCGGATGAAAAGCAAACAAAAAGTATACATGATAAAAGGATTGACATTTGGTGCAAAGTAGCGTATATTGAAGCTATAACAATACTTTATAAATTAAAAACAACTGAAAATAGAAATGCAAAGGAGTTGATGCAGATGATCCAGCTGGAAGTATGGGGGAATTATGCTTTGCTCTCGAGGCCTGAGCTAAAAGTCGAAAGGGTTTCATATGAAGTCCTCACCCCTTCCGCGGCACGCGGCATAGTAGAAGCAATCTATTACCACCCCGGCTTACGGTGGAAAATCCGGAAAATCTATGTTATGAACCCAATCCGCTTTACCAACATCCGTCGGAACGAAGTAAAAAGCAAAATTCTTTGTTCCGATGTACGCAGCGCGATGCAGGGAACAGGGAAAGAGCTTTACCTTGCCACGCCCCAGCAGATCGTTCAGCGTGCAGCCATGGTGTTGCAGGACGTTCATTATGTGATTGAGGCAGAATTTGAGATGACTGACCGTGCGGCACCGAGCGACAATCCGGGAAAGTTCCAGGATATTGTTACCCGGCGCATGTCCAGGGGTCAGTGTTTTCATACTCCCTATCTTGGGTGCCGTGAATTTCCTGCCGCATTCCGCACATGGCCCGGCGGGCCAATCCCGACCATTGAGGAAACACGGGATTTGGGATTCATGATATATGACTTTGACTACACTGACCCGCAGAACATAACCCCGATGTATTTCCATGCAAAATTGGAACATGGTGTGTTGAATGTGGCAGACTGCGAGGTGTACCGATGATTTTACAGGCTTTGGTACAATACTATGAAGATTTGCTGGCCAATGGCAAAATCACGCGCCCCGGTTGGACAAGCGCAAAAGTCAGTTGGGCTTTGGAACTGGATGAAAACGGCCAACTGATGGCATTGCACCCCTTGCAGCAAGAGGAGAAGCGCGGTAAAAAAACAGTGCTTGCTCCATGTCAGCTGCAAGTTCCGGAACAGGTTAAACGCTCTAGTGGTGTGGCAGCCAATTTTTTGTGTGATAACAGTGCTTACATGCTCGGCATTGACGGAAAAGGCAAACCGGAGCGTGCAATGCAGTGCTTTGCCGCTGCAAAGGAGCTGCATCTTGCCATTTTACAAAATGTTCCCGGTCAGGCGGCACAGGCAGTGCGGAACTTTTTTATAAACTGGGACCCCAAGGCGGCGGAGCAGAATCCAGCGCTGGAACAAAGTCTCAAGGAACTTTACAAGGGTGGCAATCTGGTATTTCTGATTCGGGAAAACTATGTTCAGGACGATCCGGAAATACAGGAAGCCTGGCAGCGGCAGTGTGATAAGAACACGGATGCACCGGAAATCCGATGCCTGGTTACAGGGCAAAAGGCACCGCTTGCCCGCCTGCACCCGGCGATTAAAGGCGTGACCGGGGCACAGCCTTCCGGCGCATCGATTGTTTCTTTTAATGCGGACGCTTTTTGCTCATACGGACATGAACAGGGGGGCAATGCGCCGGTTGGCAGTTATGCGGCCTTTGCCTATGCACAGGCATTAAACTATCTGCTGGCAGACAGGGAACATGTTCAGCGCGTGGGCGATACCACCATTGTCTGCTGGGCAGCAGGTGGTGAGACCGCCTACCAGCAGGTAGCAATGGATGCATTGTTTGCCATGGATGCGCCTGTCAGCGAAAGCGATGTGCGAAATGCAGTGGACAAGCTGGTCCATGGACAGAGTGTAGAGTGGCAGAACGTGACACTTGACCCACAAAGGCACTTTTATGTGCTTGGCTTGGCCCCTAATGCGGCGCGCCTCTCGGTTCGCTTTTTCTGGCAGGATACATTTCAAACGCTGCTTGATAATGTGCAGAAGCATTATGACCGCTTAGAGATTGTGCGCCCCGCTTATGATAAATTCCCGCAGCTGGGGGTGTATTGGCTGCTGCAGGAAACCGTCAACACCAATTCCCGCAACCCATCGGCAGCACCGCAGCTGGCAGGCGATGTCTTGCGTGCAATCCTGAATAATACAAGGTACCCGGCAACCCTGCTGGATGGCGTTATGATGCGTATCCGCGCAGAGCAAAAAGTAACACGCGGCCGTGCCGCTATTATAAAAGCATACTACCTGCGTAATGAAGATCCCCGTTGCCCAAAGGAGGTATTAACTGTGGAAAATAACAAGGAAACAAATTATCAACCGTATGTTATGGGTCAGCTTTTTGCTGTGCTGGAAGCAATCCAGATGGCGGTAAACCCGGATATCAATACAACCATCAAGGACAGGTATTTTAATGCGGCGGCATCCACCCCAGCTACTGTATTCCCGACAATTCTGATGCTGGCGCAAAAGCATATGCAAAAAATGAGCAAGCCACAAAAGATTTATTACGATAAGCAGATCGCTGCGCTGGCGGGCGGAAAACTGGAAGGAAGCTTTCCCGCACGGCTGACCTTGCCGGAACAAGGCGCTTTTATCCTTGGCTATTACCATCAGACACAGGAACGCTATACAAAGAAAGTGGAGGAATAACAATGGCACAGGCAATCAAAAACCGGTATGATTTTGTAATTCTGTTTGACGTTGAAAATGGAAATCCGAACGGCGATCCGGATGCAGGCAACATGCCGCGCGTTGACCCGGAAACGGGATATGGCATTGTTACAGATGTCTGCTTGAAGCGTAAGATTCGCAACTATGTCGAAGTGGCCAAAGAAGATGAAGCAGGATACCAGATTTACATTAAAGATCAGGTCCCCCTGAACCGCAGCGATAAAAAAGCACTCGAATACTTGGGCATTGATGCTGATGCCAAGGATGCCCTGAAAGTCGCCAAGAAAGATGACCCAGAACTGGACCGTAAAATCCGAGATTTTATGTGCCAGAACTTTTATGATATCCGTACCTTTGGCGCCGTTATGACAACCTTTGTAAAAGGCGCACTGAATTGCGGGCAGGTACGCGGCCCTGTTCAGTTGAGCTTTGCACGCTCGGTAGACCCTGTTCTCCCGCAGGAAGTGACCATTACCCGTATTGCCATTACAACGGAAGCGGATGCAGAGCGAAAAGGCACTGAGATGGGCCGCAAGTATGTGATCCCGTATGGCTTGTACCGTGCAGAGGGTTACATTTCTGCCAACCTTGCCCGCAAAACTACAGGATTCTCAGAGGATGACCTGCAGCTGCTGTGGCAGGCAATCCTGAATATGTTTGAAAATGACCACAGTGCAGCCCGCGGCAAAATGGCAGTTCGGGAACTGATCGTGTTCAAGCATGATTCGGAGCTGGGCAATGCGCCGTCCTATAAACTGTTTGATGCAGTGCATGTCACGCGTGCCGAAGGGGTAGCCTTCCCGCGCAGTTACCATGACTATGTGGTAACGGTGGATGAAAATCTTCCCGCAGGGGTAACGTGCGAGAGGCTGTCGTAATGGCTTCCCCAGATGATTACCTGCTGATGTCCGGTATCCAGCATTTCAGCTTTTGCCGCCGTCAGTGGGCGCTCATACACCTGGAACAACAATGGTCCGAAAACCAACGCACCGCCGAAGGCCGCCTGCAGCATACCCGCTGCCATGATGTTACCCTGACGGAAAAACGCGGCGATTTGCTGATCGCCCGCGGTATGAGGGTCGTCAGCCACCGCTTAAAACTGACCGGCGACTGCGATGTGGTAGAGTTTCACAAGGATCCAAACGGCGTGTCATTGCAGGGCCGCCGCGGCCTGTGGCAGCCCATGCCCGTGGAATATAAGCATGGCCGCAGCAAGGTAAACGATGCCGACCGTTTGCAGCTCTGTGCACAGGCCATGGCGCTGGAAGAAATGCTGGTGTGCGAGGTGCCGGAAGGGGAAATCTTTTATGAAGAAACCCGGCAGCGGGAACATGTTTCCCTGACACCGGAACTGCGCAGCACCGCGCAGACCATGGCGGATGAGATGAACCGCCTGTTTGCGCGCGGCTATACCCCAAAAAGCAAACCCGGCAAGCATTGCAATGCCTGCTCACTGAAAGAGCTTTGCCTGCCGGCGCTGTATCAGCAGGCAGACCCGGCGGCGTATCTGCGGGAGCATATTGAGGAGGGCGCGCCATGAGAAAGCTGCTCAACACCCTGTTTGTCATCAATGAGGACGCTTACCTGACATTGGATGGCGAAAACCTTGTTGTTATCCGCAATAAGCAGGAAACCCACCGCTATGCCCTGCATACGCTGGAAGGCATCGTCTGCTTTACTTACGCAGGTGCCAGCCCCGCTTTGATGGGAGCTTGTGCCCGGCGGGGCATTGACCTTTGCTTTTTTGACCCGTATGGCAGATTTCAGGCCCGCACCGTGGGGGAAGAACGCGGCAATGTGCTGCTGCGTCAGACGCAGTACCGCGTGTCGGATGACCCGGCCCAGAGCTGTCGCTATGCCCGGAGCTTTATCCTTGGTAAAGTGTATAACGCACGCTGGGTGCTGGAACGCGCAACCCGCGATCATCCCCAGCGTGTCCCGGTCGAAAAACTGAAACGCACCTCCACCCAGCTGGCCGCCGCGCTGCCGCTGATACAGACCAGCGATGATCCGGAACAGCTGCGCGGCCTGGAAGGCGAGGCAGCCCAGCGCTACTTTGACTGCCTGAATGACCTGATTCTGCAGCAAAAGCAGGATTTTGTGTTTGAGGGCCGCAGCCGCCGTCCACCGCTGGACAATGTGAATGCGCTGCTTTCGTTTGCCTACAGCATGCTGGCGCGGGAGTGTGCATCCGCCTTGACCGCTGTGGGCCTGGACCCTTATGTTGGCTTTATGCACCGCCCGCGCCCCGGCCGCAAAAGTCTGGCACTTGACCTGATGGAAGAACTGCGGGCGGTTTATGCAGACCGGCTGGTCATCAGCTGCATCAATCAAAAGATCATCACGGCAAAACACCTGCAAAAACAGGAAAATGGTGCCGTACTGCTGACGGATGATGGCCGCAAAGCTTTCCTGACCGCATGGCAGAACAAAAAGAAGGAAGAGATCACCCATCCGTTTTTGAAAGAAAAACTGCCCTGGGGGCTGGTGCCCTATGTTCAGGCGCTTTTGCTGGCCCGTGCTCTGCGCGGCGACCTGGAAGTGTACCCACCGTTTTTCTGGAAGTGAGGTGCCGTTATGTTGGTGCTTGTAACCTATGATGTCAACACCGAAACAGCCGCCGGTCGTCGCAGGCTGCGCAAAGTAGCAAAAGTCTGTGTAGACTACGGCCAGCGGGTGCAAAACTCCGTATTTGAGTGCCTGCTGGATGCCGCGCAATACACGATGTTCAAAGCAAAATTGACCGAACTGATCGATTCGGAATCGGACAGCCTGCGCTTTTATCAACTGGGAAACCATTACAAAAGCAAAGTCGAGCATGTGGGTCTGCACCCGGATTTTGATCAGGATGGAATCTTGTTTGCTTAGTGCGAGGGGAAGGCAATCATAAAATTCCCGGTTCCTTCGCACCAGAAAATATGGAAAAAACAGGGGCAGAAAGGGTAAAATACAGCCTTGCCTGTCAGCATGAAGATGCAATCTCCATAAAATTTGTTTCATATGCGCAAAAGTGCCCCACTGTTTTGTGCACTTTTGCTGTCGCTCTCCGCAAGGAGAGCGTGGATAGAAATATTACGACAATTACAATTTGCACTGCGTCGAAGAGGTCGCTCTCCGCAAGGAGAGCGTGGATAGAAATTATTTGTCACTTAATACCCAACAGCGGCACCTTACGTCGCTCTCCGCAAGGAGAGCGTGGATAGAAATCCGGGCACGAATACAATATTGTCCACAACCGCTTGTCGCTCTCCGCAAGGAGAGCGTGGATAGAAATGGATGTTAAGGCCGCTACTGGGTTGTTCACTTCGTCGCTCTCCGCAAGGAGAGCGTGGATAGAAATCGTCATCGTGTCTTTATACTCATCCTGCGCTTTTGGTCGCTCTCCGCAAGGAGAGCGTGGATAGAAATTCCTGCTGGGTGTTGGCGTGAATCTCGGCGCGCTGTCGCTCTCCGCAAGGAGAGCGTGGATAGAAATCGTCATGCAGGAGATTGCACAGCAACGTAAACAGCGTCGCTCTCCGCAAGGAGAGCGTGGATAGAAATTGTTATCGCTGCGATGACCGGTCAGATTTCCGTATGTCGCTCTCCGCAAGGAGAGCGTGGATAGAAATAACATCGTGTCGGCGAGTTTCAGGGCGTACACTATGGTCGCTCTCCGCAAGGAGAGCGTGGATAGAAATTGGAGGAAATGACCATGAATATTGACGTTACAGAAGTCGCTCTCCGCAAGGAGAGCGTGGATAGAAATCTGCTGTGGGGCTGCCGTGATAGCGTTTTTGAGCGTCGCTCTCCGCAAGGAGAGCGTGGATAGAAATTATCCATTCGAAACACTCATAATTTTGGCGAAACAGTCGCTCTCCGCAAGGAGAGCGTGGATAGAAATCGACATGAGCATTGTAAGTACATTCAAGCGTGCGGGTCGCTCTCCGCAAGGAGAGCGTGGATAGAAATAAGCGTGCGGAGCCATCCGGGCAAGCCCAAAGCCGTCGCTCTCCGCAAGGAGAGCGTGGATAGAAATCGATTCTTTGACAGATGACGTATCAACCGGCGGAGTCGCTCTCCGCAAGGAGAGCGTGGATAGAAATCCACCATCAAAGCGATGCGCGGAGATCGGAAGGGTCGCTCTCCGCAAGGAGAGCGTGGATAGAAATCACGCAATTTGTGCCGATCACCACAAGCGACGTCGTCGCTCTCCGCAAGGAGAGCGTGGATAGAAATCATAGGTGGGATCAATGATGCGGGCCGTCACCGTGCGTCGCTCTCCGCAAGGAGAGCGTGGATAGAAATCCCTATATTCCGTTGGCCAAGGCGAGGCACTGTGAGTCGCTCTCCGCAAGGAGAGCGTGGATAGAAATGCAAGGTGCCGATATTGAGCATAAAATGATAAGTAGTCGCTCTCCGCAAGGAGAGCGTGGATAGAAATTACTGTTGAAGAGGTGCAGACCGATGAAGAACAGAGTCGCTCTCCGCAAGGAGAGCGTGGATAGAAATAAAAAATCGAAAACGGAGAGGCAAAAACAGAAAACGTCGCTCTCCGCAAGGAGAGCGTGGATAGAAATCTCTTGCCAAAGTCCGTCACTGCGAGGGATACATGTCGCTCTCCGCAAGGAGAGCGTGGATAGAAATAGCAGGGGCCGGGATTGTGGGTAATACGGACGTTGTCGCTCTCCGCAAGGAGAGCGTGGATAGAAATTTAAAAGATTCTGCGCCGGCCTTGTTGCCGGCCGGTCGCTCTCCGCAAGGAGAGCGTGGATAGAAATGGCGCTGTACTGGTTTTCAATGGCCGATCTGTAAAAAGTCGCTCTCCGCAAGGAGAGCGTGGATAGAAATGGAGTTATCAATACTAAGGTATGACACATCAGTCGTCGCTCTCCGCAAGGAGAGCGTGGATAGAAATCGTATATCCCGCTTGCCAAGGTACGCCACTGTGAAGGTCGCTCTCCGCAAGGAGAGCGTGGATAGAAATTGGTGCCAGTTGATCGTGCGCTCTTTCATCAA
>UMFP01000250.1_pt1 | contig 11774 bp, 7 predicted proteins | sample 1965031 | NCBI WGS metagenome assembly UMFP01 (sample SAMEA4836048, study PRJEB28245) | human gut metagenome | biome: gut microbiome; material: fecal sample | place: Denmark | collected 2008
AGAGTTTTGCACGTTTCTGTGCAGCTTCATTCTCTATCTGCTGAGTAACTCCCTCAATGATAAGTCCCGGTACTTCCACAGGATGCTGATGTTCATCTGTTCCAACCATAATAAAATATGCGCGGTTGATCATGGTTCTGGTTCCATCAAGGGCTTCACAGTAAGTATCAATACGTACTTCCATGGAAGAACGTCCCACATGTGTAAGCCGTCCGATGAGAACGATGGTATCGTTCACTCTGGCTCCGGCTTTGAAATACATATTGTCTACTGCAACAGTTACCACATTCATTTCCGCATGACGCTTGGCAACAATACCTGCTGTTTCATCAATCCATGCAAGCAGCTGTCCGCCAAACAGATAACCTGCGGCATTCAGACACTTTGGCATTAATAAATGAGACTGCTCTGTTAAGGAGTCCTCAACTCGTTTCATTTTTCTTTCTGACATTTCTTTTCTCACTTCCCCTTTATCATGCTTTCTGTTGGCTATTATAGCACGTTCCATGATTTTGTGTTATATTTTTCATAATTTTCCTTCTGTATGATTTTAAAGCGTTATCACTTTAATATGAATGTATGAAAAAAAATACAATCTTTGTCTTGCCTTTCCCATCACTTTACTGTACAATGTTTAAATAGGTACAAATACAAATGTTCGCCATAGTAAAACACTGATCGCAAGGATGCATCTGCAATTCACTGTATCAGTGTTTTTTAATAAAATTCACTATAATATGCATTATTTACGAGTATTGCTATAAGTGAATTTGCGAATATTGCTGTAGATAAATAACGGGGAAATGAGGAATGATATTATGGAAAAACATGAAATGATGAGTCTGGAAGATTCCGGACAGCTTCGTGACAAAATAAGATTCTTTGAACAGGAACTGCTCAAGAATCATCATATCGATCCAAATCTGTATGTAGAATATAATGTAAAAAGAGGTCTTCGTGACTCCGCAGGTAAAGGTGTCCTGACAGGTCTTACAGAGATTTCTGATGTTAATGGTTATAATCTGATCAACGGCAGACAGATACCGGCTGATGGACGTTTATACTATCAGGGAATCAATGTACAGGATATCATCAGTGGTCTGAACGGAAGACGTTTTGGATTTGAAGAAACAATTTATCTTCTGATCTTCGGTAAGCTCCCTGATAAGGAAGAACTTTCCAGATTTCTGGATATGATGTCTGATATGGAGGAGCTTGGCGGTCGTTTTGTCCGCGATGTTGTTATGAAGGGAACCAATGCCAATATTATGAATGCCATGCAGCGTTGTGTTCTGGCTCTCTATACATATGATGACAATCCGGAAGATATTTCTCCTGAAAATGTACTTCGTCAGTCTCTGGAACTGATTGCAAAGCTTCCTGAAATTGCCGTATATTCTTACCATGCATATCGCCATTTCAGAAAGGATGATACCTTATTTATCCGTAATCCACAGAAGGGGCTTTCTCTTGCCGAGAACATTCTTCTTATGCTTCGCCCGGATGGAAAATACACAGAACTGGAAGCAAAAGTTCTGGATATTGCACTGATCCTGCATGCTGAGCATGGTGGCGGTAATAACTCCACTTTCACCACTCATGTGGTAACTTCTTCAGGGACAGATACCTACTCTTCTACTGCTGCATCCATCGGATCTCTGAAGGGACCTCGTCATGGTGGAGCAAACCTGAAAGTTCAGAATATGTTTGCTGATCTGAAGTCTCATGTAGATCAAGATCACTGGGATAACGAAGATGAAATCATAACTTACCTCAAGAAGGTTCTGAATAAAGAAGCATTTGACCATGCAGGGCTGATCTATGGTATGGGGCATGCAGTCTATACACTTTCCGATCCTCGAGAAGTGATCCTGAAACGCTTTGCCCAGGCACTTGCTGAGGAAAAGGGAATGACAGAGGAATTCGAGCTTTATAACAGAGTAGAAAATATTGCCGGCAAACTGATTATGGAACATAGAAAACTGTTTAAGAATGTCTGCGCAAATGTGGACTTCTACAGTGGATTTGTATACAGCATGCTTGGTATTCCGGAAGAATTATTTACTCCGATCTTTGCTATTGCACGTATGCCAGGCTGGAGTGCTCACCGTCTGGAAGAACTGATTAATGCAAATAAGATCATTCGTCCTGCTTACAAATATGTAGGACATCATACAGATTTTGTTGCTTTTGACGAAAGGTAAACAGATGAAACTTATTACTGGCTGCGGTTCATTCCGCAGCCGTTTTATTATGTCACTAAAGTGAGCTTCCCGCAGGAAGAGAATCCTGCGCTACTGTCCACTGGTAATATCCTTTCTCGTAAAAATATAATTTGCATTTGTTGTATGAGGTCTGTATAATCAAAATAAATCCGAAAAAGGAGGTATTCTCTATGGCAAAAGAACAGATTGCGGTTGCAGAACTGGTTTTAAATATGATCCTTGGAAAGACAGGCGGTACACGGGTAGATTATTTCCCACAGAAACCGGATTTTCCGTTTGATGCAGTTTATGAGCAGGCATTTGTACGTGCCACACCGGAGAGTCAAGGAATCTCCTCTGATCTGTTTGCTGCCCTTCTTCGGGAACTAGATGCTTCCAAAGATACGGAAATGCATCATTTTATGGCACTGCGTCATGGCAAGGTAATCTGTGAATGTAATTTTGCACCATACCCTAAAGGAATGTGGCATATTACACATTCCATGTGCAAGAGCATCACAGGTATGGCAATCGGCATGTTGATCGAAGCGGAAAAATTAAAACTCGATGAAAATATTTATGACATTTTTCCGGATCATATAAATGCCTTTTCAAAGATTTTCCGCCCTGTGATCACAGTAGAGAATCTGCTGACCATGACAAGCGGCGTAACTTTTAATGAATCAGGTATCGTGTCCGGAAATGACTGGCTTGGAAGTTTTCTGAATGCATCTGTCAATGGAAAACCCGGAACAGAGTTTCAATATAACAGTCTGAATACTTATGTTCTTTCTGCAATCGTGACGAAACGTACAGGAGAAACCCTGACCGAATATCTGACTCCGAGACTGTTTGGTCCTCTTGGTATCACGAAATATTACTGGGAAACCTGTCCGAAAGGAATCACAAAAGGCGGCTGGGGACTGTTTCTCTGTGCAGAAGACATGGCAAAACTTGGCCAGCTGTATCTTCAGAGGGGAAAATGGAATGGTCAGCAGCTGGTGTCTGAATATTGGATAGAAATATCTACGGCACGACATCTGAAAACTCAGAATGACACCTATGGATATGGATATCAGCTATGGATGGAACAGCGCCCGGGAAGCTTTGAATATAACGGAATGTTGGGACAGAATGTTATTATTTATCCGGATATGGATATGGTTCTTGTCACAAATGCTGGAAATAAAGAAATGTTTCAGGACTGTATCATGCTGAATATCATTCGGAAATATTTCCCTGTTAATTATCATCCCGCCGATGTTCTACCTGAGAATCCGCTCTCCTATAGTCTTCTGAAACGGTTGTGCGGAGAACTGGAAAATGGAGAAAATAATAACAGAAGTACTTCTCTGCGCGGGAGATGGAAAAGAAATGTAGTTTCCAGAAGGAAGCATTCAGATAAAAAGTACAGCTATCGTATTTCAGCAGCCGTTGATCGCCCATCTGATCATCACAGTTTTATGCGGGCTGTAAGCGGCAGAACTTATGTTATGGAACAGCAGAATATTGGAATTGCGCCGTTGTTTGTGCAGGTATTCCACAATAATATGACAGATGGTATTTCTGAAATTTCTTTTACTTATGATGCGGGAAACTTTTACGTTTCTTTTACCGAAGGTGAGGTAATCCATAAACTTCCTGTTGGATTTGGAAGGGCTGCGGATGGATGTGTTGATCTTCATGGAGAACATTACCTTGTAGCTACACTGGGAGAATTTGCAAGGGATGAAAACGATATCCCTGTATTAAAGCTGGAAATTACTTTTATAGAAGAATGTGTGAAACGAAAGGCGCACATTTTCTTTCATGAAGATGATAAAATTGAGATCAGATGGAACGAAACACCCGGTAAAAAAATGATCCTGGCAGGACTGAGTTCTATTACTGAAGAACTGTCAGGAAACTTCCTGTATAATTCGCTTCTGGGAGATCATAATATTACGACAGAACTGCTGCACCGGCTTATGAAACAGACGATTGAGCCTGTTGTAAGGGGATATCTGAAGAGACCGAAAGAAACAGACAGTATTGATACAGATGAGTGAATATAATAAAGTCTCATATACAAAAATGCATTTCTCACTAAACGATTAAGATGAGAAATGCATTTTGCATTTTACAGGTTGATTTTATTTATGGTATGAATTATTCACGAGGATTGCTATAGTTCTGTTTAGTCCTGTTTTACATTAAAAGCTTTCATTCCCGGATATACTGCGCTTGCGCCGAGCTCTTCTTCGATACGGAGAAGCTGGTTGTATTTTGCAACACGTTCGGATCTGCTAGGAGCTCCAGTCTTAATCTGGCAGGTGTTCAGTGCTACTGCAAGGTCTGCAATTGTTGTATCTGCTGTCTCGCCGGAACGATGAGAAGAAATTGCGGTGTAGCCTGCTTTGTGGGCCATCTTGATTGCTTCCAGTGTTTCGGATACGGAACCGATCTGGTTTAATTTGATCAGGATCGCATTACCTGCACCAAGGCTGATACCTTTTGCAAGTCTTTCTGTATTTGTAACAAACAGGTCGTCACCGACAAGCTGTACTTTGTCACCAAGTCTGGCTGTAAGTTTCTGCCATCCTTCCCAGTCTTCTTCATCCAGACCGTCTTCGATGGAGATAATCGGATATTTCTCACATAATTTAGCCCAGTGCTCAATAAGCTCTTCGGCTGTATACTCTGTTCCTGCTTTTGGAAGTTTGTAGTATCCTTTGCCTTTTTCGCTCTTCCATTCAGAGGAAGCTGCGTCCATAGCGATCTTGAAGTCTTTACCTGGTTCATATCCGGCTTTCTTAACTGCTTCAAGAATTGTTTCGATTGCTTCTTCATCAGATTTCAGTGCAGGTGCAAAACCACCTTCATCACCTACTGATGTTGCAAGTCCGCGTTCTTTCAGGATAGAAGCAAGTGCGTGGAAGACTTCTGCACACCATCTTAAGCATTCTTTGAAGGAAGGTGCTCCAACTGGCATGATCATGAATTCCTGTACATCCAGACCGGATGATAATGCGTGGCATCCACCGTTTACGATGTTCATCATTGGAACTGGAAGACGGTTTCCGGATACTCCGCCAAGGAAACGATACAGCGGAATCTCAAGAGAAGTTGCTGCTGCTCTGCAGCATGCGATAGATACTGCAAGGATTGCATTTGCTCCAAGTTTGGATTTATCTTTTGTTCCGTCTGCTGCGATCATTGCTGCATCTACTGCATAAATGTCACTTGCATCGAGACCTTCGATTGCTTCGTTGATTGTTGTATTGATGTTTTCTACTGCTTTCTGTACGCCTTTTCCAAGGTAACGAGCTTTATCTCCATCTCTTAATTCCAGAGCTTCGAATTCACCTGTAGATGCACCGCTTGGAGCTGTTCCTCTTGCTACAGTGCCATCCATCAGATATACTTCTGCTTCTACTGTCGGATTTCCTCTGGAATCCAGAATTTCTCTTCCAATTACTTTCTCAATTTCTAAGTACATGATAAATCCCCTTTCTGGTTTTGCATTTGGACTCCTGGTACACCGCAACTGGGATGTACCGGGTGGATCATATCTGAGGTACGGTTTTTCAGCAGAACCGTGATTTCAGCAAGTACAGATGTGATCCGGTGTTCCGAAGAATTCAGCGGTCTTCGGATGGAGTTCAAATGATTTAATTCACACGAGAGTTTACTATATCTAACTCTGTTAGTTAGTATATTCTAACTTTTATGAAAATGCAAGAGGAAAATTGGAGGGATATTGAGAAAGTATTTCAAGAGATATCAATTTGTACTAAACAAGATTCTATCCTAAAATAAAAAACTTCCACTAATCTATATGCATATAGATTAATGAAAGTTTTGTCATACACCATCTAAGATTTCTTATTTATTAATGAGGGCATTTTACAAATGTTGTTGTGGAATAATATTTAGCATTAGCGCGATAACCACACTTTTCACATCTTTGACATGTATATGTTGTAATAGTACATCCACCAGATGAATTTTTCGCATGCGCATAAAATTTTCCAGGTACCATACTATGTGTACATAAAGCACGTGGAGACACAGTTTCTTGACACGCTATTTGAATATTATCTGAACCAACAAATATATTGTCAGTTTCTGTAAAATCAAGAGAATCTATAATATCCATTTCAGTATAATCGTTACTAAAATCACTATATGAATCATCAAAAATAATGTCATTAAAACTAGCATCTGATAATGCAATCGGTTCATACGCCATTACCGTCCCGGCACTCGCCACAACTGTCAACGCCGACACTGCCACCATAATTCCTCTCTGTAACATTCCTTTTCTCTTTTCCTTCATCATGTAGTTGATCCTCCTTTTTAATGTTTTAAAATCATTTCCTTCTTTATTGTTTTTATGTCCGGAAAGATTATTTTTCCACACGGCTGGACGAATATCAGAAATTGAGGCTTCTAATACCAGCAATTTCGCATAGTCCTGACGTTTTTCTTTTGTGCAGCCATCAACTGCTACACTGTCACTGACTATTTCTGCTGTATCTATGTAAAGGAAAAGTAAAAGATATGCCACGGGATTCATCCAGTGCAGACACAGAACGAAAAGGCATAAAAGTTTTACTAAATTGTCATGATTCTTCAAATGTGTATGTTCATGCTTATATACCATAATAAAATCAGGATGCAGAGGAAAACTCTCTGGAAACACAATCTTCTGACGGAAAAATCCAATGGTACATGGACCACAGATCTCATCTGGAATCAGATAATAGGTGAGATTATCTTCTGGATCTTCAATCTTTTCAAAGATATAGTTCCGGATAGAATGTGCTCCTCTCCAGTATTTAATAATCTCATAGATTGCGAAGATAATAATTCCTGCTAGCCAGATCCTGGCAAATATATTAAACCATTGAGGTATCCATATGTAATCACCCTGCTTTTCACTCCAGAAAGACAAGGTGCCTGATAAATAAGAATCAGCTTTTCTGCCAATTAACATTGTTTCCGGAAGTGCATCTTTTGGAAGTAAATACTTCACCAACTGCACAGGCACCAGATAAAAGAAAACACCTGTCAGCAGTAATCTTCTTCCGAGAATGTAATTATAATTTTCACGCTGAATCACATATAAAAGCAAACAAATCACAACAGGAATACTTCCTGAAATGGACATACAGACTAACAGTTCCATTTAAAACATCACATCATTTCTTCTTAATGTATTCTAATAAGAATTCTTTCTCTTCCTCTGTAAGTTTCTTATCAGAGATTAGAGCGCTGACAAGGGTTTTCATATCAGAGACTGTATATCCTGATACGGATGGTTTGGAAATCTGTGTAGATTTGACAGTTTCCGTCTCGCCCTTTTCTTTAGCAAATTTGTTTAATTTATCATACAGATAACTGTTTCTCAGTCCAAGGATAAACATAGTTCCCGGATAAAGTAAAGATACTGTTGCAGCACCAATCATATATAAGGTAAATTTATGTGTATCGTCTACAGGAGGTTTGCTCATAAAATTGATAAAGAAGCAAATACCGGAACATAAGGTAAATAAAATCCAGCAGACAAGTTCTATTTTTCTTTTCATTCTTCGTCTCCTGATTAATCAGGCAGATAGAGTCATTTGTCTCACCTGATTCGGTTAAGTAATTGTAAATTTCTGTCACTTCTTAACTACAAATAGTCTACCATATTTTGTACAAATTAAGCAACTAATTTTTGGGAATTTTTCAGACTTTTTAACGCCATTATTCGAGATTTGTCGAGAAATCAATTTGTTGAGAGAAAGCCAGGCAAAAACTGCAGTATAATCTGCAAAATTTCTGCCTGGTTTTTTAATAGGTTTATGATTTAATGATATTTACTGAACATGCTCATTATTTATGAAGAAATGAAAACAGACCTTTCTTTTTTTCATACGGTTGTGAACTGATACCTTTTACTTCATATCCTGTAGCACTGATAGCTGTTTTTAGTTTTGCTTCGTCTACAGGTTTCTCTGAGATGATCACAGTTTCCCCTTTGCTGTGAGAAGAAGTAACTTTATCCACATGGAAAGCTTTTCTCACTGCATCGTTTACGTGAGATTCGCACATTCCACACATCATGCCGTCTACTTTTACAGTTGTTTTAATCATGTTGTTGTCCTCCATTTTTACGTTATAAGTTAAAAATAGCCAACAGAACTTATAGCATATGATTTTTTCTCTTACAATAATTTTATGCCAATGCCTGGGCAAGTGCTTTCTGAATTGCTCCAAGGATTCCTTCTGAGGAATAAGTGGCACCGCTTGCAGCATCAATTCCGTCGGCCGACTGATTTCCCATAATCTGAGGATAAATAGTTTCCCATGCATAATCAAAGTATTCCGGTGAATCACTGTTATTCTGTTCAATGGAAGCAATCTGACCGCCCTGAATCGTTACGGTTACATTTACTCTTCCACTGTATCCGTAGCTTGAGCCTGTATAAGTTCCGTCAATATATGGTCCTGTAGGTTCCGGCGTAGGCTCCGGAGTCTCTTCCGGTGTTGGTGTGGGAGCTGGTGTTTCCTCTGGTGTTGGAGTAACTTCCGGAGTCGGAGTTTCTTCCGGTGTCGGGGTTGGGGTTGCCTCAGGAATTGGCGTAACTGTTACTTCTGGTGTTGGAGTTGGTGTCACTTTTGTGGTGCCTTTTTCTGCCTGCTTCTGAATATCTTTCATTGCGTTTATGATACCCTTTGAAGAGTAGGTTGCACCACTGACAGTATCAATGCCATCGACAGACTGATTCTGAATGATCTCATTTTCCAGGATATCCCATGCTTTCTTAAAGAACACAGGGGTATCTGTATGCTCTGCTTCCAGAGACTTGATCACACCTTTTTTAATCTTAGCTGTCAACGTAATTGTCCCACTGTATCCTTTACCGGTTCCTGTATAGGTTCCGTCTTTGTAAATCTGTTCGTCTCCCGGCTTCGGTATTGGAGAAGGTTTCTTTGTCGGTTTCGGTGATGGAGTGGGAGTTGGCGTAACAACTGCCTGGTTTCCTGATGGAATTGCCTGTGACAATGCATTCTGAACCGCAGTAATAATTCCGTTTGAAGAATAAGTGGCACCACTGACTGCATCTACGTTCGGAGACTGGCTTGCAAGAATTTTGCTGATCACACCCTGTGCATTTGCAAAATAGGAGGCTGTTTCATTTGATGCATCTACAATATTGATAGCTGCAATTTTATGGTCAGTGACAGTTACCTGAACAGTGATCGTTCCTCCGAAACCGGTTCCGGAGCCTGTATAGGTACCATCTGCATATCCACCGGCAGGAACTTCTGTAGTTGGTGTGACTGTGCTTCCTGCACCACCCCCTGCTGTACCTCCATTTGCAGAGGAACCTGTAGATGAATTTTTCTTTGTTCCTGTTTTAATCTTACTTATTTTTTTTGTCTTTTTTGATGTTTTTGAAATTGAGTTTCCATTGGTTTCAGAAGAGTCTTCTGAATCAAAATCCTTACCTGCAGTTCCTTGTGAAATCAATTCTTTAATCTCATCAGTAGACATAACATTATTATTGGAAACCGATGTAGTCTCCACAGGACTTTTATCTGCCTGATAACAGGTTACACAGACTGCTGCAAAAACTGCTGCCGCAGGAATAAGCTTTAACCATGGACGGAAACTGTCCTGTTTGGGTTTCATTTCCGGAGTCTTATTATTTTTCTGCTCATTATTTTTGTCCATAAATTCCTCCTTCTTCAATAGTTTCAGGAAATCATATTCTGGTGATTACTGTAATAACTGTATAAAGGTTTACAGTTGAAAAGAAATCCTGCCCTTTCTGTGGGATACAGGATTTCTTTTCTCTTGTCTGCGAATCCGATTGCAAATGTTCACCTGACTTCAGTCAGGTCAGATTATTTTACAGTTACTTTAACTGTTTTGGTTACACCATTGCATGTTACTGTGATTTTGGCAGTACCCTTTTTAATACCCTTAATTGTACCATTGGATGATACTGTAGCAATTTTCTTGTTGCCGGATTTGTATGTAACTTTTCCTGACGGAGCTGCTTTTGCTGTGATCTTAGTTGTTTTGCCGACTTTTACAGATGCAGATGTTTTGTTCAGTGTAAGAGTTGGATTTTTAACTGTTACTTTGCAGGTTACCTTTACATCTCCGCATTTAGCTGTGATGACTGCACTACCTTTTGCTTTTGCAGTAACTTTACCGGTTGTTTTGTTTACGGCTGCAACTTTTGGGTTGCTGGAAGTAAATGTAACTTTTGGTGCATCTGCTCCTGTTACAGTTGCCTTCAGTGTAGTTGTTTTTCCTTTGTAAACAGTGGCTGTTTTCTTGTTGAGAGTTACTGTTACCTTCGTATCTGCTTTAACAAGAGCCTCTACTGCTGCGTTCAGATGAATTGTAGCTTCATCAACCTCTGCCTGAGTTGGCTTTTCTTTTGCAAGAAGATCCTTTGCTTCCTGAAGCTCTAACTGCATTGCCTTCCAGGAATCTGCTGTGTAATCTGCTTCTTTTAAGGCTTCTGCTTTTTCTACTGCTGCTTTTAATGCTGTTGTATCTGCTTCTCCTGCTTCCGGTTTTACGATGTTTGCATCTGTTGCATTAACTTCAAATACAGTATCTGCATATCCCATTGCATATACGGTGATTTTCCATTTGCCGGTTCCATCTGTTCCTTTTGGAAGCTGGCAGCGGTAGGAATCTGTCAGACCAAGCTGGATTCCCATTGCCTTGTGCATCCAGTTATCTGCTGCAAATTTTGTTCCGTAAGATGCCAGAACTTTATTACCATTTCCGTAGTAATCCCATTTTACAGCATACATTTTAGCACCAAGAGCACCATATCCGTCACCGGTAATGTCTACTCTTAAGAATTCACCGTAGCTTCCGCTTGCTTCTTTTACTGTTGCGGTAACATTGGATGCTGTCTGGAGTGCCTGATCTTTAAGTCCGGAACCTGTACCGTTTGTTCTTGCTTTGAATGTGAATATTTCATCAGAACCTTTTACAGCTTCTTTTAAGCCGTTTGTTTCAGCGGTAACATCAGCAACTGCACTATAGGACTGTAAATTATTTTCTCCAAATCCCCCGGCAACTGTGCTTCCGTCTTCCACAACCTTGAACTGGGATTTGAAGGCTTCATAATCTTCTGCTTTTACTGCGACAGGTACATATTTCAGGCCTACTACGTTATAATGGTCGAATTCTACAACACTTCCATCAGCTTTTGTAATCTGTCCTCTTTCAGGCTGATTCAGCTTTACAGTTGTTCCGTCTGTAAGAACTGCATCATTAGCTGAGGTCCAGTAGGAAATCTCATAAGAACCGCCGTTTTTGTCATACATGATTGCTTCACACTGGTAGCTTCCTCTGTGCAGGCCATGGTTTACAGTAGCTCTGGTTACTGTGTCGAAACCGCCTTTGTCAAGTTCATCATGGCTGTCTTTTGTTCCATTGGAAGCTGTGTTTGCAGCATTATAAACTCCCTCAGATGCCCAGTACTGTGCCCATGTCAGACCTGCATAGACATATTTGTAGCCTGTTTCTGCTGTTGCAGCGAATTCATCTTCTGCTGCTGCCTGATC
>UMFP01013086.1_pt1 | contig 11653 bp, 10 predicted proteins | sample 1965031 | NCBI WGS metagenome assembly UMFP01 (sample SAMEA4836048, study PRJEB28245) | human gut metagenome | biome: gut microbiome; material: fecal sample | place: Denmark | collected 2008
AAGAAAGAATGCGAGAAGGTATATTATTCTCCCTCCAAACGTATCCGCATACCATATTCTCTTGGGGTGACTCCCACCGCCTTTTTGAAGTCCCTGCAAAAATTTCCGCTATTGGCGTAACCAATCTTCCGGGTCATATCCGTGATGGAAATCGCGGGATTTTTTTGATAAAGCAGACATGCCTCACGTATGCGCAAATCATTGCGCCAAGTACTGAACCATATACCATGACGTTTGCTCATATACCGACGAAGAAAAGGCTTGGTGGTTCCCAACGAAGCCGCCACCTCCTCCGAAGGAATATCTTTCCGGCAATATTCTTTCCGCTCTATATATTGTTGAAGCCTTTCATGCAGTATTTGTTCTTTTTCCGTAAGGATGTCTTCGGTCATCAACTCCTTTCCGTTCCCTTCTTCAATATCTTCCCTTGCCTCTGTTTCCATGTTTCCGCTACCCGGTTCCGATTCACCTGCCATAACCAGACTGTTCAGTGAGTCCGCCACAATGACCGGAATAGCAAATTTCATCTTATGGTAGTAATTGACAAACCACATCACTATAAAACTATAAAAAAGAACATACAACGGTACAAAGAATTTGTATATACCCGGATAAAACAGGAGTGACAGTGCCATGATTCCAATAGCTAAAGCACTATAAAAACCGATTTTCACCCAATACAGACGACTTTCCTCATCATCGTCATAATAATCTTCCACCTCCTGCACGGTCTTACGGTAGGCCAACATGAACTTCCATGTATAGAAAGCCAACTGGATAATATAGGCAATAATACCCGCATAAAAGAACCACATAAAGAAACCGGTAAAACAGAACAGGACGACAAACAGGGCAATACCCGCTACGGTAATAGCCACCGCATGACGAAACACCACGCTCCACCGGACTGCGTCCGGACGTATGAAAACCAACATGGACACGGTGAAAAGCAGCGCCTGGAATGATGCGACAAAAAGAGTACTGGCAGGCTCGATATGGCGGTCATATCCTGTAAAACAGCATATCAGACTGAGAAATGCCAACACGAAATAAGAAGATACAAGGATGTTGCGTGCTTTGCGCAATTTATCCAGTCCGCTTTCCGGCGATATTATTGTAGTCCACAGCATGCCACCCAATATCGCAATTACGAAAGCGGAACCACCCATCAAAAACTTATATGTTGTTTCATCCATATTTCCCGACCGTTATAATTGCAAAAATACATTTTTTCGCCAATTAAGGAAAGTTGAATGAAGAAAATACGGGATGACAGCGAATATTTATTTCATTTTCTTTCGGTTATGTAAAAATCAGAAGCTATTCGTAAGTACCTGTCTCCTCAATCGCCTGTAAACATAAATAAAAGCAGGGACAAGGAATAAATCCGCAGCTATCCAAGCCATCGGGTCACCGTAGCAGACGGCAAGAAAGCCGAAAGCGGGAACTGCGTAAAGGCTGACGAGGATACGGGCAATCATCTCCGCCACTCCGGAGAACATGGCAAGATTCGTAAAGCCCACTCCCTGAATGGTATAACGCAGGATGCACAACAATCCGAGCGTAGGAAAGAACATACAGGAAATATGAAGGAAGAGTTCCGTATCCATCAAAATCTCCGTTTCCGACGGGTCTACAAAGATGAGAGCAAAATACTTGGCTCCCAACATCAGGAGTACAAAAGTAAATGCCGCATAGATAATCATCATCAAGGTACTTGCCTTAATACCCTGCCAAATACGTTCCGGTTTGCCCGCGCCATAGTTCTGTCCGCTGAAGGTAGCCATCGCAATCCCCAGACTCTCGAACGTACAGATAAAGAACATCTTGATGCGCATTGCCGAGGTAAAGGCGGCAACACAGGCTGTTCCCAACGCATTGTTCGCACTTTGCAGCATGATACTGCCAATAGCGGTGATGGAGAACTGAAGTCCCATCGGCACACCGATATAAAGCAGCGTCTTTGCCAGTTTCGGCTGAAACCGGCGTTCTTTCGGCGTACTTCGCAATATTTCAAACTTCCTGTACATATAGATATAGCAGAGAACGGCTGAAAGTCCCTGTGAGAATACCGTGGCAATGGCAGCTCCCGCCACTCCCCAACCAAGCACAAGGATGCAGAACAAATCAAGAATTATATTCAGAACCGTAGAAAGGAGCAGGAACCAAAAAGGAGTCTTGCTATCTCCCAACGCACGGATAATACTCGAAAGAAGATTGTAGAAGAACGTGAAAGGCACGCCTATAAAGGTGACAAGCAGATAAGCATATGCCCCCTCGAAAATATTCTCCGGCGTACGCATCATCCGAAGAATATCCGCACACAGAATACTGGTGACAACAGCGATAGCCACAGACATCACCATAGAGAGTTTCAGGCTGACGGAGACATAACTGCGCATCGTACTATAATCCCTCGCCCCGAACTTCTGCGCCACGGGAATGCCGAAACCGCCGCAACACCCGTTGCAGAATCCCAGAATGAGGAATACCACCGACGTGCTTGCCCCAACCGAAGCCAACGAATTAATTCCCAAAAACTTTCCAACGATTGCCGCATCGACAAGCGAGTACGTTTGTTGCAGCAGATTGCCGAGCAAAAGCGGCAGTGTAAACCTTAAAATCAGAGGTAATGCCGGCCCTGCCGTCATTTCTTTAGAGGTTGCCATACGTCTATGTTCTAAAATTGCGCGCAAAGATACGGAAAATACTCTTAGAAAGATTCAAATCATCTTTCCACTTTCATTGACATAAATCAAAAAATACAGGACGGGAAGCCTTCCTTATCTTCTCACCAATCTTTTAGGAGAGCCATGCCATGAACAGCCCAAGCAATAGACTTCTGTCAAATCGAACCCTTCCATAGAATCTGCCGGATTCTTGGGTACTACTTCTCCATCTTCCATCACATAGACCAGCAACCTCTCGTTCCGGTCATTCTTTACATATAAGGCGGCAATCTTACATTGCGGACACAATAACTTTCTCATGCCGCAAAGATACAAAACAGAATTGGATAAATTTTCTGTAATCTTCCTTATCTTTGTGGAGTTCAAAAAGAGAAAATGAAGAAACAACGTATTGCACATGAGAAGAAGGTGGTAGAATTGATGATTCGTATCTACTGCCAGAAGAAGGAGAAGAACGCTGTTCTTTGTCCCGATTGCGAGGAACTGCTTCACTATGCACATACGCGTCTCGACCGTTGTCCGTTCGGGGAGAAGAAGAGTTCGTGCAAGAAGTGCACGGTGCATTGTTACAAACCGGCAATGCGTGAACGGATGCGGACAGTAATGCGTTTCTCCGGCCCGCGGATGTTGCTCTATGCACCTTGGGAAGCTATCCGCCATTTGCTGAATTTATAAGAAACAACATTAATCTAAACATATATATTTGTAATGAAACGAGCTGTTATTATTGGAGCTACATCCGGCATCGGACAAGAAGTTGCGAAATGCCTGTTACTGGAAGGCTGGCAGATTGGAATAGCAGGCAGACGGCAGTCTGCCCTTGAAACCTTGCAACGGGTTGCACCTGACCAAATTGAAATTCAGGCATTGGACGTCACCCGTGAAGATGCAGCAGAAAAGCTGAATGCGCTCATAGACAAAACGGGTGGCATGGACTTGTTTCTTCTTAGTTCCGGCATCGGTTTCCAGAACATGAAACTGGATATGGAAGTGGAACTGAATACGGCACGCACCAATGTAGAGGGATTCACCCGCATGGTGGATACCGTTTTTGCGTATTTCAAGAAGAAGGGCGGCGGACATCTGGCGGTTATCAGTTCCATCGCAGGGACGAAAGGACTTGGCGTAGCTCCTGCCTATTCTGCGACCAAACGTTTTCAGAATACTTATATTGATGCTCTCGAACAGCTTGCCCATCTTCAGAAGTTGGACATTCATTTTACGGATATTCGTCCCGGATTTGTAGCCACGGATTTATTGAATGACGGAAAGCATTATCCGATGTTGATGAAAGCGGATAAAGTGGGATGGCACATTGCCCGTGCGCTGAAAAACAAAAGACGGGTGGTAATCATCGACTGGCGTTACCGGATTCTTGTGTTCTTTTGGAGAATGATTCCACGTTGGTTGTGGAAGCGCCTGCCTGTAAAAACGAACGGGTAAAGGTACGAATTTATAGAAAAAAGAATTGATAATTAGCAAGATCAGATAACTATTGTTCCGATAAATCTACCTATCTTTGTCCGGTAACCAGAAACTTAAAACAAAAATAAAGATGGAACAGAAAATTTGTCAGTGTTGCGCCATGCCGATAGACGAATCTACATTCGGAACAGAAACAGACGGTAGCAAGAATGAAGAATATTGCCACTACTGCTATGCGGACGGAAAGTTTACTAAAGACTGCACTATGGATGAGATGATTGAACATAACCTGAAATATTTGGATGAATTCAATAAAGACTCTGAAGTGAAATACAGTGTAGAGGAAGCACGTAAAACAATGAAAGAGTTCTTTCCGCAGTTGAAGCGGTGGAAAAAATAAGCAAGAACAACATAAAGGGCTGTGTAAAAAAGGTGACATAATCAGGAGAATCCATTCCGATTACCTTTTTTACACAGCCCTTTCTATTTTTTCAAAGAAGTCATCGTCAGTTATTACTCCAAACTACAATAAATTGTATCTACCTATTAAATTATCCGCAAATAGACAACAGTCCCTATTCATTTTTTCCTTTTTATCATTCATTATTTCTTCCCATTCACTTTTTTATTATACATTTGTAACCGAATGTCCTTTCATCAGGACTGTAAACCAATAGAATAAATAAAAGACAAATAGTTCAGTTCTTATTTACTGATAAAAAGAAACAACAAATGAAACAAAGCGATTCACCTATCCTCAAGGATGACCATGTGCTTTCAGAAAACGAATCTGCCGGATTGACACACGACCTACTTTTGTTCGCAGAAAACATTTATGCCAGCCTGCCGATGAGTATCGAAGTTTATGATACTGATGGAATCTTACGTAAAATCAACGATAAAGCCCTGAAAATGTACGGAGTCAGCGACCGGACAACAGTCATAGACAAAGTCAATCTTTTCGATAGCCCCTATATGGACAAAGATTTGAAAGCCAAAATTCAAAAGGGCGAAGAAGTCACATTAGAATTTGAATATGACTTCGACCGTATAAATAGTGACGCCTATTTCAGCAGCCAAAAAAAGAACTCTATTATTTATGAAGCACAGGTAGTGCCGGTGTTGGATAATAAAAGAAATATTATCGGACATATATTACTCTCTAATGACGTGACTGCCGAAAAAGAAGCGGAATTCCGTACGGAAGAAAGCAAGAAAAATCTGGAAATGGCTATGGAAGCCGCAAATATGGCTTCATGGGTATATAACGTCCACAAGAAAACGTTCAGCACATTGTACGGAAACGCACTGGCAAAAGAGGAGATGTCGCTGGAACAGATGCAAAGCCTGCTACACCCGCAAGACCGCCTACAGTTAATGCAGCTTTTCGCCCAACTGATAAACAAGGAAACCGAACAGGTGCACACCACCCTGCGCTTTTATAATAAGGAAGAAAGACAGTACCGCCATTACGAAAGCCGTATGCGCTTGTCTTCCGAACATCGAGGAAAGCTGCTGATTGTCGGCACCCAACTGGATGTGACGGAGAAAATACAAATGCAGAAGAAAACACAAGACCTGACTTCCAAACGTGAACTTGCCATGCAAGTGAGCAATATCGTGCATTGGGACTTCGATGTGACAACGCAGAAATTCGAGTCCTACAATGACCCGATTAACGACTATGCCCCCAACAGACTTGTCTCTCTCCAGGAATTTGAAAGTGTTGTGCATCCCGACGACCGTTCCACTTATTTTGATGCCATGCAATCCATGCTGTCGGACGAGAACGAAACCGTCAATTTCACCTGCCGTATACAGACAAAATACGATGAGTCCTGGCAATATTGCAATGTCATCGGCGTTCCTTTCGAGCAGGACGAAAACGGAAACACCATACGTTTCACCGGTTTCCGGCAAAATATCTCCAAGCTCCACCGCCTGAACGAGGAGCTCAAGGAGAGAAACTACAAAATGGAACTTACTTTCAAGACCGTCGGTATGTCATACTGGGACTTTGATGTGATAACCCGAAAATTCACTGCATTCAATGACCCCGTCAACGATTATCACCCGGAAACTCCGATTGATATCGACCAATATTTAAGCGTCTCCCACCCGGACGACGTAGAACTTGTGCGCGAACATTTCGAAGGTATGATTCACGGCAATGAGCAGGAATTCAATTTCCAATATCGCTCCAAGACAAAATGGGACAAGGAATGGCAGACTTTAATCATCACCGGTATTCAGGTAGAAAGAGACAAGAGAGGAAAAATAATCCGTTACACCGGTATAGGGTTCAACAATACGAAGTGGGAAAAAATGGCTCAGGAACTAAAGGAACTCAAAGACAAAGCTGAACTTTCCGACCGTCTCAAATCGGCTTTCCTTGCCAATATGAGCCATGAGATACGTACACCGCTGAACGCCATTGTCGGCTTCTCCGGTCTGATGGTGAATTGCGACGACCCCGAAGAAAAGGCAGAATATATGGAAATCATCGAATCAAACAATGAACTGTTGTTGCGACTGATAAATGACATTCTCGACCTTTCCAAGATTGAATCAGGCATACTTGAACGTAAGAGGGAAAAATTCAATCTATCCAAAGTATCCAGTGAACTTTATACCATGATTCAACCGAAAATCACCAATCCGAATGTGGAATTTATCATGGGGAATGCCGGCCCGGACTGCTGGATATTCCTGGATAGAAACCGACTCAAACAGGTGTGGATGAATTTCCTCACGAACGCGATAAAATGTACTCATTCCGGACACATCAAGATGGGATACAGTATCGAAAACGGGGGTATCAAGGTTTATGTGGAAGATTCGGGGGTCGGTATCCCGTTTGAATTACAGAACAGAGTATTCGGACGATTCCAAAAGCTCAATGAGTTTGCTCAGGGAACGGGTCTCGGATTAGCCATTTCGAGAGCTATCATCGAAGGTGCAGGCGGAGAAATCGGATTTACTTCTACGCCCGGCGAAGGTTCCACTTTTTGGGCATGGGTGCCGTGTGAGATAAGCATGCAGGAAGACATTGAGTCCAAAGTAGCACCACAGCCACAACTTGTCCGGGAACGAAATACGCACATATTCAGACAACCTTTCTCTTTCAAGAATATAAATGGAGAAGAGTTGCAAATATTAATTGCCGAAGATAACGACAGCAATTATTCATTAGTGAAAAATATCCTCAAAGAATATCAGATTACCCGCGTAGTGAACGGAGTGGAAGCCGTGGAAAAGGTGCGCAACGAAAAGTTCGACATCGTTCTCATGGATATGAAGATGCCGATAATGGGCGGACTGGAAGCGACACGGAAAATCAGGGAATTAAACCCGGTTATCCCTATTATAGCACTGACCGCCAATGCTTTTGACGCTGACAGGATAAGTGCTATGGAAGCGGGTTGCAACGCATTTCTGGCAAAACCGCTGAAGAAAGAAGAATTACTCGAACTGTTTTCTTTCAAGCAATAACGACATCAAAGGGTGATAATGTAATATACCCAGTTCTCAATCCAGCCCACCCGGAACACACCATACTCATATCCTTTTATTCCATCATCCCAGTTCCGGGTGGCGCTCTAGCCACCTCACCGCATACGAGCAAGTAGCTTTCGGTTTCATTCCGTTGGCTGAGGCGTAATCATAAGCAGCTTTTACCAATGCGGCGGCTATTCCGCGACCTTCTATCGGACGGGGAACAATCGTGTGGATGATGTCGAGAGAATCACCAAGAAGGCGATATTGTACAAAGGCGGTGCGACCGTCTACTTCTGTCTTGAACAGTTTTTGTTCGGGCTGATGAATAATTTCGTAATCCATAATCTTGTTTTTTAGAATTGCTTTGTTCTACACAATCAGTTTTGTTACCGTTAGAATTGTTCGATCCATTGCAATCGGTTTGTATCATAGCCGCGGCGACCGGCAGCGGTGACGAGTTTTTTCTTTATATCTTCCGGCAGTTGGGGTGTCCGGCTCAATATCCAGAGATATTTGTCTGTGCTGCTGCCTACGAGCGCATAGTTATAGTTCTCACTGTCCAACTCCAATACGTAATAGTCCGAATAGAAGTTGAGGAAGAAAGAAACTTTCAGCTTTCCCGGTTGTGCAGGGTCGGGTATCTTGGCGTGCCCATTGGCGGTCTTACAGATGTCATAAGGAGAGTTACGTTTGCATCCCCGGTTTTCGACACGGACAGAGCCGTCGGGACGGAGCGTGTAAGTAGCGGTCACATCGACAAGTCCATGTTCAAAGCGGTTCTCATAACGGGCTATTTCGTACCAAAGTCCCATATAACGGTTCAGGTCGAGAGTGCGGACAGTGCTATGGTCTGTTCCTTTGAACAACCGTTCAACGTCGGGGACGGAAAAATGAAATCCCGCTTCCTGAAGGCGGGTAGGGCGAACCCGCTGACCGGATGTGAGGAAAGAAGCCGCTTCGCCATACAATATCCGGAACACTGCTTGCGGAACGACAATTGTCGTCCATGCATGATAGGCTTTCCCCATCTCACGGGCAAAAATATATTGGGAAATTTGTTGCGGAGCAACCAGGTTGAATACCCCACGCGTCTCCTCATGAGTGATAAAAAACTCCATCGCCCGACAAAGGTCGCGTATATCTATCCACGGGAAAGGCTGGTCACCCGGCCCGATGGCAGCAGCAATCTTCGTAGCCTGCAATGGTCGGAGCATCTGTTGCATCGCTCCCCCATCCGGTGAAAGCACAACACCGAAACGGGTAATGACAAGCCGCGTATGTTCCGGACAACGTTTCGCCTCTTTTTCCCAGGCATAGCAAAGGTCGGACAGGAACCCGTCTCCTCGCGTACGGGTATATTCGTCCACTTCCGCCATCGCAGGATAATATCCTACGGCAGAAGCCGAAATCATCAGTTTCGGTTTTGTCCTGACAGCATTCAACGCACGGATAATGCGGTGCGTGACGACTATGCGGCTGTCGAAAAGTTCCTGCTTGTGCTCCGGCGTCCAACGTTTGTTAATCGGCGCTCCTGCCAGGTTGATGATAACATCGCAATGCGCCAGCGTCTGAATCAAATGTCCGGACATGCCCTCGCGAAACATTGACCTCCCCAAAGGAATCACACGATGTCCGCCCTTTTCGGTCAGATAATTGGAGAGATGTTTACCTATATATCCGGTTGCTCCGGTCATTGCTATATTCATCTTGATTCTATTGTATATTCAACTCTACTAGAAAAACGTATAAAATGCAGGAAAAGTTCTTTGAAAAAAGCAAAATGAGGTTATCTTTGCAAGGTAGACTTAAACATTGAAAGGAAAAGCCATATGATAGAAGCCCCTGAAGCACGTATTCTTAGCGAACAGTTGAACGAAACGGTCAGAGGAAAAAAAATAACGGATGTGTACACACAATTCAGTCCGCACAAGTTTGCCTGGTTCACAGGCAGCCCGGATGAATATGCCGGGTGGCTGTCCGGCAAGACAATAGACCATGCACAGTCGCAAGGCGGCATGGTGGAGATAACAATAGGTGACAAAGTCCTCGTACTGACGGACGGTGTGAACCTGCGTTATCTGTCTCCGGGGACGAAGTTACCCGCCAAACATCAGTTGCTCATTGCTTTTGAGGATGAGAGTTGCCTGATAGCTTCCGTGCGTATGTACGGCGGAATGATGTGTTATGACAAGGATGCCACCGCCGGTACTCTCTCCGAATATTATCTCACAGCGAAAAGCAAACCGCAAGTGATGTCCGACGACTTCACCAAAGAATACTTCCTCGGACTCATCAACGCCGAGAGCGCGCAAAAGAAATCCGCCAAAGCTTTTCTGGCTACCGGACAGACCATTCCCGGACTTGGAAACGGCGTTTTGCAGGATATTCTTTACCATACCCGCATCCATCCGAAGAAAAAAATCGCCGGACTGACTGACAAAGAGAAAGAAAATTTGTTCTATCAAGTAAAGGAGACAATGAACGACTTATACCGCCAAGGCGGACGAAGCACGGAAACCGACCTCTTCGGAGAAAGTGGCAAATACGTAGCCTGCCTGTCGAAAGACACCGCCGGCACAGCCTGTCCCCGTTGCGGAGAAACCATCGTGAAAGAAAACTACCTGGGCGGCAGCATCTACTACTGCCGAGGTTGCCAACCGCTAGCGTAGTGCTTATCAAACTAAAATTATGAATGAAATGAAGAAACAAACTAAAATCAACTATATCCTTACTCTGATATTAGTGTTCTGTATCGGTGCTACCATCCCTACTTTGATAGGCAGCAGCCAAGTTAATGAACAACACTCGGCAAAGTCGGAAGTGCCCTATTGTGTCACCTCTCCCACCGTGCCTACCCAAGTCACTTTCGATGGAACTACCATCGACCTTCGCCGCTACGACCGTCGCGAACGGATGGATCGTGAAATGATGGCGTTCACCTATATGCACTCCACCACCATGCTTCTGATAAAGCGTGCCAACCGTTACTTCCCCATCGTGGAACCGATATTGAAAGCGAACGGTATTCCCGACGACTTCAAATACCTCATGGTGATTGAAAGTAATCTGAACAACATCGCCCGCTCTCCTGCCGGAGCTGCCGGACTATGGCAGTTCATGCCCGCCACCGGACGGGAATTCGGACTGGAAGTAAACGACAACGTGGACGAACGCTACAATATCGAAAAAGCGACCGTAGCCGCCTGCAAATACTTCAAGCAAGCGTATGACAAATATGGCGACTGGATGGCCGTATCCGCCGCTTACAACGCCGGACAGGCACGCATCTCTTCCCAACTCGACAAGCAACTGGCAAGTCATGCCATGGACTTATGGCTTGTAGAAGAAACCTCCCGCTATATGTTCCGCCTGTTGGCCGCCAAAGAGATATTCAGCAACCCGCAACGCTACGGCTTCCTGCTGAAAAGAGAACATCTCTACCCGCCCATCCCGTACAGGAAAGTGACCGTCAACACCCCCATCGACAACTTGAGCGACTACGCCAAGCAACAGGGCATCACCTACGCACAACTCCGTGATGCCAACCCGTGGCTGCGTGACACTTCACTGAAGAATAAAACCGGAAAGACTTACGTTCTCCATATCCCCACACAAGAAGGAATGTACTACGACCCGCAAAAGACAGTTGCCTACAACAAAAACTGGGTGATTGACTGACAGAGTATTTCATCCGGAACACATTTTTTATTATGAAACTGAAAGAAAGAATCCAACGTTTTCTGCATGACGATAAACTGAAACGAAAGTTATACGTCATCATCTTCGAATCGGACACTCCCGCAGGAAAACTGTTCGACGTGATTCTTATCGGCTGTATCCTGACCAGTGTATTGCTCGTCATTATCGAAAGCCTGAAAGGACTTCCCACATACCTGTCCACTCCATTCGTCATACTGGAATATATTTTCACCGCTTTCTTCACGTTCGAGTATCTGACGAGAATTTATTGCTCGCCCCGCCCCCGGAAATACGTTCTTAGTTTTTTCGGCATCGTCGACCTGTTGGCTACCCTGCCACTT
>UMFP01051151.1_pt1 | contig 11593 bp, 14 predicted proteins | sample 1965031 | NCBI WGS metagenome assembly UMFP01 (sample SAMEA4836048, study PRJEB28245) | human gut metagenome | biome: gut microbiome; material: fecal sample | place: Denmark | collected 2008
CTACAACTGGAACGTCCCGGCAAACACCGCCTGGGAGCAGGGCAAGAAGAACACCTACACCGTCACCCTCCGCGGTACGGAGCTGGTCGTATCCCCTGTGACCATCGACCCCTGGGACACCGGTCTGAACCAGTCCGGCACCATCCAATAAGCCATCGACCAACCCCGGCAGGAGGCGCGTGCGTCCTCCTGCCCAACAATGAGACAGACTATGAATTACAGACCATTCCTGTACCTGCTGCTGGCCGCTGCATCCTCCTGTACCTCCGTGGAGTCCTGGCAGGAGGCGGACACCGGGGGCTTCACCTTCGAAGTCCCCTCCGCCACCCGTGCCACCGACACCTCGTTTGAGGACGGTGACGCTGTCGGCATCTACGCCGTCCGCCGTGACGGGAACAGCCCCGGGGCGCTCAGGAGCAACGACAACGTCGCCGACAACAGACGGTACATCTACCGTTCCGGGCGGCTTGTCCCCGCCACCGGTGCGGATGTCATCTATCCTCCGGCAGGCAGTGCGGTGGACTTCTATGCCTACTACCCCTACCAGTCCGCTCCGGACCCCCTTCAGCTGGACCTGTCCGCTTCCGCCACCCAGAATGACGGGAGCAGCTACCGGTCCTCCGACCACCTGCTTGCCCGCAACGAAGGTGGCTTCACCTCGTCATCCGTCCCCGTACCCCTGACGTTCCGCCACATACAGGGGATGGTGGAGGTCCGCGTCGCCAAGAACGGCACCACCTTCACGGCAGCCCGTGTACACGGCAACCTGTCCCAACAGGGCAACCTGCAGACCGGCGTCCTGTCCAGCCGGGGCGGCAGCTCCGACGTGGACATGCTCCTGGCTTCCGAGGACGCCACCCACATCCTGTTCCGCGCCCTGCTGCCTCCCGGCAACCGGTTCAGGACCGGAGTCAACGCCATTGTCTTCACGACGGCGGAAGGCGGCGTCCGCCGGTTCGTCCCGGACGAGGACGCGGTCCTTACCTCCGGGCAGGTCCTGCACTACGAGTTGCAGGCACAGTCCTGGGAGTACCGCTTCGTGTTCTACCGTTCCAAGGACGCCGCCGAGCTTGACAGCTGGTCCGTCCGCCTGACAGACTCCGACAGCGGCACCTTCGAGGTTCCCCTTGTCAGCACGAAGACCGGCAGCTCCGGTACCGTGGACGTTGACTGGAGCATCTCCACCCCCACCGGGTGGGTGCACAAGACCGGACCCCGCACGTTCTCCTACGACGCCAACCCGGGCAAGGACATGCGTACCGCCACCCTGACGCTCACCCAGGCAGAGAGCCGAAAGACCCTGACCCTGACCGTCCGTCAGACAGGCAAGACATCCATCGACATTGAACAATAAACCAAAATGAAATGAACATCAGCAAACTCAAAACAACCACCTTCCTCCTTTCCCTGGCAGCCCTGGCGGCATTTACCGCCTCCTGCTCCAAGGAGGACGGCCCTGCGGTCCCGGAGGGCACATCCCGCCTGGACGTCTCCGGGCTGTACAGCCGTGCACCCTCCGGTGAGAGCACCCCTCTGAACGGGGACTGCGCCCTCGTCCTGCTGGACGGTTCCGGACAATCCTACGGCGGTGTGCACAACCCCGTGCGTGCCGCCTACTCCGAAGGCGCATACAACATTCCGGAAATCCTGTTGACGGAGACCCCCGGGCTGCTCCATGCCTTCCATCCGTACGGGACGGAACTTCGGGACGGCATCCTCCGTCTCGACCTCCTCACCCGTACGGACTACCTGGCATCCGCAGCCCCCGGCATCTCCGTCGACTACCGGAACCGGAAAGTGCAGCGCCTGGAGCTGCACCACCTGCTTGCCCGTATCGGTGTGCAGGTGGACGGCTATCCCGAGTGCAGCCTGTCCGTGACCGGCTATCCCTACCTGGGCAGCTACAGCCTGTCGTCCGGCACCTTTTCCATCGAGTCCCCGACGACCACCCTCGCATCCCCTTCCTCCTCCCTGCTGGTCTTTCCCGGCAGCATCAAGGACTACAAGGCGCTGGTCACCTGTGGCGGGGAAGAGTTCAGCTACTACTTCCCCGAGCAGGAGCTCGAAGGCGGCAAGGAATACCGCTACCGCCTGAAGGTAAGCCGGGAAGGGAAGCTGGAGCTGGAAGGCATCACCGTCACGGCCTGGCAGGACGGAGGGGAGTATGAGATCCCGGTACGTCCCGAATAACGTTTAATTTTAAACTGTAACGATATGAAAATGAAGTTTCCAAGAATCGCAGGCAGACGTCCGGGAGCGTTCCTCCTGCTGTATCTGACCGCCTCGGCAGCACACGCCCAGGATGCCACCTCGGCGGTGAACGAGTTCCTGACCGGTTGGGTCCGTCCGCTCTTCCTCGGTCTGATTATCCTGGCCATCATCGTGGGTATCATCATTGAAGCCGAGAACCTCATCGACAAGAACGGACAGGGAACCCGGAAACAGGCGCTGATCAACATCGGCATGTACGTGGTGTTCGCCGTGCTTGCCGGTCTGGTCATCACGACAGTCATCAACTCCATCCAGAGCACGGACCTCTCCATCTGAGCCATGAAGTACACCGTCCGCAAAGGGTTGGAGTCCCCCTGTACCATCCGGGGCATGCTGGCGAGGGACTACTGGGTCTTCATGGGACTGTGCGCCCTGCTTGCCCTCATGGGCTTCATGGGTCTGCGCTCCGGCATCAGCTCCGGCAACTGGCAGCTCCTGCTGCTCTGTCTTGTCGGGGCGCCGGTGCTGCTGCCCACGGTGTACATCAAGCTCCGCCGGAAGGCACGCAGCAAGAAGTTCGACATCAGCAAGACGGAAACCACCCTGAGCAACCTCCCCCTGCGGCGGCTGCTCGCAAACCTCCAAAAAGAAGAAAGACATGGACCTGACAATGAAAAGCAATGACGCATACAGCCTGCTGGACATCCGCGACAACCTGTTGCTGAGCCGTGCCGGGAACCTGACCTGCACCTTCCGCATGGAAGGTCCGGAGGCATACTCCCTCTCGGGGGACGACATCGACGAGCGGGACCGGATGTTCAAGGACGCGTTCCGCTTCCTGCCCGACGGCAGCTATGTGCACAAGCAGGACGTGTTCCTGAAGAGCCGCTACCGCGCCGAAGGTACGGGAGGCAGCTTCCTGGACAAGGCGGACCGGCGCCATTTCGCCGGACGTCCCTACCTGGAGCACACCTGTTACCTGCACTTCATCCTGACCGGTCTCTCCTCGCTGGAGCAGTCCTACGTGGCATCCCCGTTTGCCTATAAGGAAGGGCTGCACAAGGCGGACCGCATCCGTCTGGACGAGTTCCTGGAGAGCATCGAGAATACCCTGAGCATCCTCCGGAACATGCGCGACACGTCCCTGACCGCCCCCAGCCGGGAAGAATACCTGGACTACCTGGCACGCTATACCGGACTGTTCGGTGACCCCCACGAGGTCCGGGACCTCCACTTCGCCCAGGAGATGACCGCCGGAACGGACCACGTCCGCTACCTCTGCATCGCCGACGAGTCGTTCCTGCCGGAAGGCAGCCTGTCCTCCTCGGTGCGCGACCGTTCCCTGCCCCAGGCCGGGAGCGACCTCTACTATGCGCCCCTGGAGATGTTGGGTGCCTACCTGCCGTGCAGCCACATCGTCAACCAGGTCATCTATTTCGAGGGAGACACGGCGCTGAAGGAGAAGGTAGCCGCCAACATCCGCGTCTACGGCTCCAACTCCTCGATACATGCCTCCGTGAAGGACAGCTACCGGAAACTCTCGGAGCTTCAGGACGAGATGCTCGCTACGGATGAGACCCTGGTGCGCAGCTTCTTCTCGGTCTGCATCTTCGATGCGGACGGTGAAGAAGTGGAGCGCGCGGAGAAGAAGGCGCGTGAAGGGCTGAACCTCTCCGGGTTCAGCTATTATGCGCCCTCCTACGAGCACCTTGCCGCCGTCCATCTCTCCTCTGTCCCGGGACAGATTACCTGCCTGCCCAAGGGCTTCCTGTTCCTGACCAGCCTGTCCGTCTCCCTCTGCCTGTGGCTGCACGCCAGCCCGTTCCGCAGTGACGCCGAAGGCATCTACGTGCATGACCGGCTGTTCCAGATCCCCTTGAAAAAGGACATCTGGGATGCCGGGAAGAAACGGGTCTCCGCCCGTAACGGCATGATTATCGCCGGAACCGGCGGCGGAAAGTCCGCCTTCGCGCTGAACCTCACCCAGCAGCTCATCGAGCAGGACTACACGGTCATCGTCGTCGAGTTCGGAAAGAGCTTCAGCCAGCTCTGCAAGCTCTACCCGGACCTGTCCCTGCACGTGGACTACGACGGGGAGACCCCGTTGGGCATCAATCCATTCAATCTGGAGGGACATACCCTTGACAACGCCAACCTGGAGCTGCTCTCCGGTATCGTGCAACGCTACTGGAAGCACATGTTCACCGGCAGCGAGTCCGAGAAGGAGACCGCCCTGAACCGGTTCCTGCAACACTTCTTCGCCGACAAGCGGGAAGCGTACAACTTCGAGGCGTTCTACCATTTCGTTGTTGGGCACTACGACGAAATCCTGGCGCAGGAGCACATTCCGCCCGCCTATTTCGACCTGGACTCCTTCCGGCTGAACTGCGGAGAGTTCCTGCCCGGCGGACGCTATGAGAACGTGTCGAAGGACACCCACACCGACTTCTCCGGCAAGCGGTTCATCGTCTTCGAGCTGACACAGATCAAGCAGGACCGGTTCCTGAGCAATCTGGTCATGAGCATCATCTTCTCCGTCATCCAGAAGAAGCTGCTCTCAGACCGCAGCAAGCGTGGCGTGCTCATCTTCGATGAATACGCCGAGACCGCCCAGATGAAGGACACCGCCACCGACACGAGCATCCACAGCTCCGTGGCTTTCTGTTACCAGAAAATCAGGAAGGAGAACGGCGCCGTGTACACCATCGTCCAGAACCCCGACCAGCTTCCTGACGACGAGAACACGAAGAACATCATCAGCAACACCGACATGCTCTACGTCCTGCCCACCAAGGAGGTCATCTACCGGAGCATTATTGACCGCTTCAAGATCACCCGTGAAGCCCAGCAGGCGCTGATGAAGTCGATGCGCAACAACTTCAACTGCGCCCGTCCCTATTCGGAGTGCTTCATGCGCATGGGCGAGAACTACGCCACCGTCACCCGCCTGGAGTTCTCCCCGGAGAAGTTCCTTGCCTTCCAGACCGACGGTGAAATCTGGTCCGTACTGGACGAGAAGAGCCGGCGTCTTGGCATGGAAGGAGCCATCCGGGAATACCTTCAGGAACATCCAAAAAAGACAAAGAAATAACGTTATTAAAAACAAAAGCAATGAAAACAAGACACTTCCTACTGGCAGCCCTGCTGCTCATCCTCGGACAGAACGTCCGCGCACAGATGATCGTCTCCGACCCGGAGAACACCAAACAGGCTATCATGTCCCTGGCTGAGCTGAAGAATACTATTGTCGAGCTTAAGGAGCAGAAAGCCCGGCTCGACGCCGGACTGGACATGGTCCGCAAGGTGAACCACGTCATCAAGGACTGTGAGACCATCAAGGAAATCCTCTCCCGGCAGTCTGACCTGAACAAACGTTGCCTGGACCTCTGTTCAGGGAAACACACCCTGAACATCCGCAACGCCCGGAAGCTCAACTCCTCCGTCCGGCAGCTCATCGAAAACAACGGACGCCTGCTGCGCCTGGCAAAAAAGGTGACATCCAACTCCGTGAACATGAACGACGCCGAACGCCTGAAGCAGCTTCAGGATGTCGAGGAGCAGATTAAGAAGGACGAAAAGTCACTTGCCCGCATCGACATGCTCCTCAACGGCGTGGAACGTATGAAACGAATGGTCAAGTAGCCGGTCATGGAACAGGGAGCATATACGGAACTTGTCCAGGCATACCTCCAGATAAAGGATACGGTCCTGCTGGAAGGGTTCTATGCCCTGGTGGCAGGCATCATCGTCACCGGCTTCGCCGTCCGTCTCTGGGAAGTCACCTGGAGCAGTGGCGACGGCAAGATCAACGCCCGTGCGATATTCACCCTCGGGAAAGAATACCTCATCTGCATCGGCGTCATCCTCCTGTTCCCCGTCCTGCTCGACACGCTGGAGACCGCCATGGCTTACGGCGCGGAGAGGCTGACGGAAAGCCTGGGAGGCGTCTATGATACCGGTAAGATATGGAAAGACCCCGTGACGACGGAACTGGACAAGATAACCGAAATGGAGCTGGACGACCCGGATTCCATATTGTCCGCCGGACTTGCGTTCTTTCGTCTCTATTTCACCGGCGATGGAGTTCTCTCTGTTGCCCTGGCAGCCATATTCTCAGTCGCCTACGAATACATCATGCTCGTGTTCATGTGCACCCGCTACCTCGTGCTCCTTCTGCTGGAGATTGTTTCTCCGGTTGCCATCGCCTGCCTGTATAACGGGAACACCCGCAGCTCGTTCTTCACCTGGGCGAAGGCTCTGTTCGGAGTTTACATGATGTACCCGGCTTTCATCATCGTGAGCATATTCAGCGACCTGGTCGTCAAGAACTACATCATGAACAGGGAGTGGCCGCTGTTCATCATGGTAATCTTCTCGTTCATCCTGAAGACCTCCCTGCTGGGCACCGCCAAATCAACCATTAACCGCTGGCTCTAATGAAAACATTGAACCTACTGAAAATCATGGGTAATCTGAAAGACATCCTGAAAGACTTCGACAAGCTCGCCGCCGCCAGGAAAAAGAATGCGCTTGTCACGAAGCTTGCGTTCGCCCTGTGCGCCTTCACCGTTGCCGCCGTCCTGTTCTTCTGCTACCGGACGGTCGGCAGCGTGGCAGGGAAGATTCTTGTCGTCAACGAAGGCGGAGGGTTCCTTCCCCTGAAGGCTGTGGACCAAGGGAGGCTCTACGAAAGCCTGCTGAAGGCACACTGCGCCTCCGTGGTCTACTACCTCAACAGCTTTGACCGCCTCTCGATGCAGGACAACCAGGCACGGGCACTGTTCCTGGTCGACCGCACCGATGCCAACACCGTCTTCGCCAAGTACCAGGCGGACCGCGCCTACGGGGACGTGCTTGACCTGGGCGTGGTCTACAAGACCGAGTTCGAGAAGGTCACCGCCCTGACCGTCCACGGGGAAGAGTACCATGTGACCTTCACCGCCGTCCTGAAAATCATCAACGGGGAGGACACCAAGAAGGTGCTCATCACCGCCACCGGCACTGCCATCCGGACCACACCGCGGTATCCGGAGAACATGACCGGGTTCTTCTTCAAAACATACAACCAAATCTATAAAATTCTGTGACTATGAGACATGAGACAAACATTGACATGATGGCAGTCGCACTGGCATGGTGTACCCTGCTGGTGGCGCTTATCCCCGTGGGACTTGTGTTGGTTGTGTTCAAACTGGCCGGAGGATAGCGTATGGCAGCCGGGAACAACAACACAGGACGCCGTACCGGACTGCCTCCGGTACTCTTCAAAGTGGTCCTTCCGCTGCTGCTTGTCCTCCTGCTGGCAGGCTTCTACCTCTCCGGGAAGGGGACGGACGGCAGCGAAGGGACGGACATCACCCTGCGTTCGGACATCAAGGGCGAGTTCAGCCTGGACGACATGCGCAAGGCCGTGAAGGAGAAACAGCCGTCCCGTTCCGAAGAGGAACTCTCCCCGGACGGCGGCACGGGAACAGACCTCGAACAGCTCCGCGACCTGATACGCGAGAACGAGGGAAGCTTCCGGTCAGAAGAAACGGATACGCCCGTTCCCGTAACGGCACCTCCTGCCGTCCCTGTGCAGCATCCCGTCGTAGCCGCGGCCGTGGCAGCCGTACCGGCGGTGGGGACCGTGCAGCCCGCAGCGGATTCCGTACCGGTGCAACCGGAGCCTCCGAAGCGGAGAGGGTTCAACAACATTCGCCTTGTAAAGGAAGAAGAGCGTAATGTAATACGCGCCTTCGTCCACTCGACACAGACCGTCACCGTCGGCTCCACACTGAAGATGCAGATAGCCGAGAACTGCCTCACCGATGACGGACGGCGCATCCGCAAGGGCACACCGGTCTATGGAGAGGTCACCGCCATCAACGGCGAGCGCGTGCAGGTACGCATCACCTCCGTCAACCTGGACGGCAACATCCTTGCATTCCACAAGGGAGTTTATTCGGAGGATGCCATCGAGGGAATCTACGTACCGGGTAACCCAAAGGCGGAAGGCTCGCAGAAAGCCGGTGCCGCAGCCGTACAGGGCGCGGATGCGCACGTCTCCGGCGGCTTCGGGGTCGGCAGCCAGCTCATTGCCGGAGCCGCCAACTCGGTTGTCAGTGCCGCCAAGTCGGTTGCCGGGAAGAACATCAAGCAGGTGAAGGTCACCATCAAGACCAACTACCGCATCCTGTTGAAGACTGATAAGAAGAAATGAAACTATGTGTTATGTATAAAAAAGTACGGACTGTATGGAAAGAACGTCTAACAAAAATACGGACGAAAACATCCTGTTGGAAGAAGGGATACTTCTACGGGTAAAATTCCGGAATGACGGGATAGCCACCCTGTATAGGAAGGATGACACGGACCGGAAGAAAAACGGGGAGAGGAACTCCGGACTTATGCTGGAGGGCATACCCGTATGGGTTCTATTTCGTTCCGAAGGCAGAAACGCCTTATATGCACAAGAGCAAATGCGCTTCACGGAAGATGGATACGTCCCCGGCAGGCTGTTGTCTCCGGACATTTCCCCGCTGCATGAGGTCTATGACTGGGACAGCCAGTATGCCTGGATTCACTCAAAATTCAAAATATGGATACGGTACCGGATACGTCTCCGATTCCCCGGAACTGATGATACGGACGTGGAACAGTCGGAATACGAACCGGAAGCATGCTTCCCGGCATGGCTCGTCCGAAAAGATGGACGGACCGGGCTGTACCTTCATGAACCGGCTGAAGACCGTTGTCTCATTAAAGACATGAACGGACTTCCGGGCTTGCCTGAGTTGACGGAGAACAAACCCGTAAGGGTGGAGCTGCTTATACGACAGTTACATTGGATATTCGATATGGTTAATCCGGAGTTGCTGAAAATAAGCAGTTCTCCCGGGAATTTGGGACCTGGTCTGCAAAGACATCCTGAAACCTGACGGTTGACGTCATGCTTCAGGACTCTTGCCCTTGTTGGACAGCCTGGTGCATGCTCCAAGTGCAGCGACCATAACGTTCACAGCTGCCAACAGTACAAGCAGGAATGCCCAGGACACCGGTGAACCTGTGGACTGATAATACATGAAGCAGAACGTGGCGGTAGCACCGAGGAGGACAGGCTGCCTTCCGGCAGGTAGCAAGAAAGGTGTTGAAAATTTTTCGCATAACTTGAAACTGGTTGATTATGAATGCAAATATAATCAATATACATAACATGGAAAGACAATGAAACACATAAAACCCATCCTTCCGCTCCTCTTCCTTTTGGCAGCCCTTGCGGTTCGTGCACAGAAAATCGAGGAGCTGGCAGCATATCCCATCGAAATAGGATATGAAAAGACGCTGCACCTCATATTCCCTGCTGAAATCAAGTATTTCAGCCTGGGAAGTGAGGACATCATCGCTGAGCCAGTAGAAAGCTGCCCGAACATCCTCCGTCTGAAGGCGGTCGAAAGGGACTTTCCCGGCGAGACCAACCTGTCAGTGGTCACGGCGGACACACGTTTCCATTCCTATTCAATCCGGTATGCGGAGCGTCCGTCCCGGTCGTACCTGCGTGTCGACGGCACCGCACCGCAGCCACATGCCCTGCCCGTCGGGACCGACAAGGCGATGTTCCTCATCTTCCCCGGCAACATCATCTACGCCGACTACGGCAGTACCGACGTGGAAGTCTCCAAGGCGGAAGGAGTGGAGAACATCCTCTCCGTCCGTGCCGTGCAGCCCTACACGGCTGAGACAAACATCTCCGTGGTGCTCGAAGGCGGACGCTTCTACACCTTCAACCTCGACTATGCGGCGAACCCCGAACGCTTCACCTTCGTCATCGACAAGGAAGAGACACAGAAAGTCGCCATACTTAACGAAGGGGAGCGCAGCACCGGTCAGAAAGAGCGCATCCGGGAAGCCATCAAGGGACGCATGAAGCTCGACCTGGGACTGGACAAGAAGGTCGCGGGCGTGGAGTTTGAGATAGGCAACATCTTCATCGACAAGGACGTCATCCTGTTGCGTATCACACTCACCAACCGCACGCAGATAGCCTACGACATCGACTTCATGCGTTTCTACATCCAGGATGCCCGAATCCGCAAGAAGACCGCCGTCCAGCAGATCGAGCAGAAGATACTCTTCACCTTCGACATGCCCGCAGCCATACCGGCACACTCTGAGAAGACCTTCACCGTGGCACTGCCGAAATTCACCATCCCCGACAAGAAACGCCTAATCATCGAGATACAGGAGAAGGACGGCGGACGCCACTTCCTCTACAAGCTCCGCAGCAAGCCCCTGCTGAATGCCGAGGAGGTCTTCCGCACCCGGCAGGAACAGCAGACCGACGACAAGGCGGACCGAATCCTTCAAATCCTGAACCGATGAAGGCACTGCTTCTTTCACTCCTGCTCCTGGTCGCCCCACAGGACGGACACGGGCTGCTGGACAAGGCACTGTGGGGCTGCAAGGACCTGGAACGGCTGGAACAGGTAGAAGCCCTGCTTGACAAGTACCGGGTCCGCAGCAAGCTCCCCTTGCGCTGTCCGCTGAAGGATGCCTTCCGCATCAGCTCACCCTACGGCAGCCGCGTCCATCCCATCACCGGCAGGCGCCGCTTCCATGCCGGGGTGGACCTCGCGGTCGAAGTCGCCACCCCTGTCTATGCCACGGCGGACGGGACGGTGGCTTTTGCCGGACGGAAAGGCGGATACGGGCGCTGCATCGTCCTGGAACATGACTACGGGTTCTCCACCCTCTACGGGCACCTGATAGCCTACTACGTCCGTCAGGATGACGTGGTGAGGGCAGGACAGCCCATCGGCTTTGTCGGCAGCACCGGAAAGAGCACGGGGAACCACCTGCACTATGAGACAAGAAAAGACAACCGCCCCATCAAACCCTATTGGAGCCTATGATAACCCAGACCGTACTTGACTACGTCCGCCGCCTGTCCACCCTTCATGACCTGATAAGGAGTCAGGACACGGGCGGAATCCGTGACCTTGCCGTACGCCTGCATGTGAGCGAGCGCACGGTACGTAATTACATCGACGAGCTGAAGTCCCTCGGCGCCTCCGTAAGCTTCAGCCGGAACAAGAATAGCTACTGCTATGTGAGAGACTTCGAGCTGAAGCTGACGTTCGAGGTCTCGATTGACGGCATCCCGTCCACCCTACAGGCTGTAAAAAGCAACAAATAAAATATGTTAAACAAATCTTTTAATCGTATGAAAACAAAAATCATGCTGTTGGCGGTCCTGGCGACGATGTTCGCAGGCTGCCAGAAAGAGGAAAGTGAACTTCGAGGTCCGGACGGTCGTGAACCCGCTTCCGGCGTGCGTGTAGTGATTGACGGCGAGAAGGCTCTCCGTACGGAGACGACCCGTGCCGGAGGAACGAAAGTGTAT
>UMFP01020207.1_pt1 | contig 11586 bp, 9 predicted proteins | sample 1965031 | NCBI WGS metagenome assembly UMFP01 (sample SAMEA4836048, study PRJEB28245) | human gut metagenome | biome: gut microbiome; material: fecal sample | place: Denmark | collected 2008
ACAAGATGCAGCCCTTAGTGAGCCGGAACGAGAGCGGAAGCGACGCGAGGAGTTAACGAAGGGACACACCGAACCTTCCCATAGCCTCTTCGGCGTGATTGGACAACTGGCCACCCAGACCGGGTGGACGGTGGACTACATTCTCAAACACGTCAACGTGGTCCTGCTCCAGCTGATGACAGCTGACCTGCCCCGCTACGTCGGTCCCCACAGGCCCAGCCCTGCCGAGCTGATAAGACGGCTGGAAGAGCGCGAGCGGCAACGGGGCAACCCTCCGCCGTCCACAGGACAGAAAGGAGTAAACCCGATGACATTCTTTCAGGATATGGCGATTAACGATTAACAATGAACAATTAACAATGGACAATTGATAATTGACAATTACCATCCGGATGGCTAATTGTCAATTGTTAATTATCAATTATCAATTAAAAAAATGTCCGTCCCCATAGAACTTGAGATATTCATGCGCGACCTTACCCAGGCCGGTCTCCGGTCGGTGGGCAAGAATGTAGAAGGCGTGGAAGGCCAGACCCGGCTGCTCATTGCCGCGCTGGAACAGGTGCGCGCCGAACAGCTCAAGCAGCTGCAGGCCAACAAGCAGGCCGGGCAGGGCTACACCACGCAGGCCGCCAACGTGCAGGCATTGACCGGGCAGATTAACGGGCTAAAAGCCGGATTGAAAGAGCTGCAGCAGGAACAGGCCCGCGTGGCGGCCACGCCGATGGACATCGACACGGATGCCGTGGCGCGCAAGACGAACAACCTGAAGATGCAATTCGCCCAGGTGGCACGCGAGCTTCCCTCGCTGGCCATGGGGCCGCAGATGTTCATCCTGGCCATCTCGAACAACCTGCCCATGCTGGCCGACGCCATTGCCGACGTGCGCAAGCAGAACGAGTTGCTGGCTGCGTCCGGGCAGAAAGGCGTGCCGGTGTGGAAGCAGTTGGGCAAGGCTCTGCTCTCCCCGCAGACGGCCCTAGTTGCACTCATCTCGCTGGGTATCGTCTATGGCAAGGATATTGCCGAATGGACCAAGCGGACATTCGGGTTTGCCAAGTCGTTCGACACGCTGGCCGACTCGCAGAAACGTTACACGGACGCATTGGCCAAAGGTGATGCAGAGGCCCAGAACGGCATCACCCGGCTGCGGGTGCTCTACGGTGCGGCCATCGACGCGTCAAAGAGTACGGACACGCGCCGCAGGGCCATCAATACCCTGAAAAAGGAATATCCCGACTACTTCAGCAAGCTGTCAAATGAGGAAATCATGCTGGGCAAGGCTGCCAAGGCTTACGACCGGCTCACGAGCAGCATCCTGAAGTCGTCGCGCGCCAGGGCATCCATGAAGTTCCTCGATGAGAACAACGCGAAGATTATTGAACTGGAAGGGAAAATCAACGCGGAGTATGCCAAGCGGAATGACCTGGAAAAAGAGTTGGAAGAGCGCATCGCAGCCCGCGACCGGATAGACAAAAAAGCAAATCGCGACCAGTATTTCGGCGCGGCGATGATGGTCGGTGCCACGTCGGGCCGGATAGACGAACTCGACAAGGTGATAGCCGGCTACCGGCATCAGATATTCCAGCTGCAGAAACATAACCGGGACATTGAACAGGGTATCGATGTAGCAGCCCTGGTAACGGATGTTTCCGGCAACAGTGACGATGATGGCGGCGGAAGCGCCACTACAGGCAAAACCAAGCCGCAAGACTATGCCTCCGAGCTGGCCGCAGCCCGTCTGCGTGCCGAACAGGAGACGGAGCGGCTGCGCATCCAGATACAGCAGGAGGGATACGCCAGACGTCGTGCGCTGGCCCGGCAGGAATACACCCAGACCCTGGCCGACATCGACCGGCAGGAGAAAGAGACCCTGGCGAGGATGAATGAAGCCCGGCAGGATGGCGCTGTTATCCCCCAATCACAATATGATGCCGTGGCCGAACAGGCCGGACGGCAGCGCGTGGTGGCTCAGGAGGTGCTCAACCTCCGCCTTCAGGCCATCGACAAGGAGTACCGGGAACAGACCGAACAGTCGCTCATTGACTATTATAAGGAATACGGCACTTACCAGGAGAAAAGGCTGGCCACCGCCCGAGACTATGCCCGGAAGATTGCCGCCGCCGAGACGGAGGGAGAAAAAAAGACATTGGCCCGGCAGCGCGACGACGCGCTGGCCGTGCTGGACTTCGACCAGCTCAAGGCCGGCATGGACTGGGAGAAGGTTTTCGGAGACCTCGACCGCCTGTCAGCGCGGACGCTGGGACAGCTCCGGGAACAACTGAAGGCTTATATAGACGGTATCGGCGAGGGTATCAGTCCGGAGTCGCTCGATGAAGTGATGGAGGCTTTTCAGGCGCTTGACGCTGAATTGGCCGACCGTGCTCCGCTGGACGTCTTCAAGCAGAGTTATGCAGACCTGGCCGGAGCCTTCAAGGAAGTGCGCACGGCACAGTCTCAGCTGGCGCAGGCCCAGCGTGACGGGTATGTGTGGATAGACGAATACGACACCAAGACCGGAGAACTGACCCGCCGGCTCATTACGCAAGCCGAGGCGGAAGAGCGGCTCCGGAACGCGCAGGACAGACGTTACGATGCCCAGAAGTCGCTAACGCAGGCCGTCAATTCCATCGGACAGAAAGGGCAGGCCATCGTCCAGGCCGGGAACGACCTGGTGGACACACTGTCTACCCTGGGCATCCAGATGCCGGAGGCTGTACAGGGCGCCCTGGAGGGGGTCGGCACGATTACCTCCTCGCTGGCAAGCATCGACCTGACCAATCCCTTCTCGATTGTCACCGGCGTGACCGGTGTACTGAAAGGGCTTTCACAGACCGTATCGTCCCTGTTCGGCAACGGCAAAGACACGGCGCGCTATGAAGCCCTGAAGGAACAGCTGGAGGGCATCAATGAGATATACGGCCGCATCCTGGCCAAGGAAAAGGAATCCATCACCTTCGGAGGAGGCTTCGCGTCCATCGAAGCGGCCGGGGAAGTCATGAAAGCCCTGAACGCGCAGCTGGACAACTACCGCCGGCTGGCAGAAGCGGCAGGCAATGCCGGCGGTGGATTGTTCAAACACGGCTATGCCTACAAGACCAACAAGGCCATCGGACGCGAGGGATACGGGCAGATGAGCCGTCTGCTGGGGAAAAGCATCGACGACCTGTCCGACCTCTACAGCCTCTCCGGCAACGAACTCTACACGGTCATGTCCCGGCTTCCGGACTTGTGGGGAAAAATAAACGAGAATGTCCGCCAGCACCTGGAAGACATCATCGACCTGAAGGACGAGGCCAAGGAACTACAGGACGCGCTCGATGAAGCCATGACAGGGCTGTCGGCCGACAGCTTTTACAACGACTTCATCAGCAAGACCGCCGACATGTCCATGAGCTGGGAGGATATGTGTGACAACTTCGAAGACCGGCTGCGCGAGTCCATCCTGGCCGGTCTGGTGTCGAGCCAGTACAGCCAGCGCATCAAAGCCCTGTACAACCGGTGGAGCCAGTATGCACAGTCCGACGGCCGGATTACGGAACAGGAGGCGGAACGGCTGCGCGACGAATACCGGCAGATTGTGCAGGACTTGACGAAACAGCGCGACGAAATGGCCGACGCGTTCGGCTGGGAGACGGAAGAGGGCGGCAGCAGCCAGGAGCCTTCATCCGGGGCGCTGACCACCATGAGCCAGGACAGCATCAACCGCTTTGAAGGCATCGGCCGCGCCATGCAGACCCACCTGGCGGGCATCGACAAGGCCGTGGCCGACATCAGAGACTCGATGGCCGTGAGCGGCGAGACGCTGGCCACCATCGCCACGCATACGGCCTACCTGGTACAGATATACGACCTGCTCGAGACAATGAACAACAACGGAATCAAGATACAGTAAGCTATGGACATGACAGGATATATGACCATCAACGGTACGGACATCTGGACGCAGTATGGCGCCTTTCTGGCCGAGTTGGAACCCGGAGGGCACACCAACATGGACGCCCTGCTGCGGCTGCCGAAGGCCAAGGACATTACCACCGTGGACTTCCGTGAGCGTACCGGGGTAGAACTGCCGGCCGACCCCGCCGTGAAACTGTCCAGCATCGAGCGCACGCTCCAGTTCTGGCTCTCGGCCGCCACGGCTTCTGTCCGCCTGCAACGCTACCGGGAACTGCTCACGCTGCTCACCTCGGGCAAACTAGAGGTCGCGGTGAAGGATTACCGCACTTACAGCCTGGTCTACCTGGACATGCCGGCTGACCCGGAGTGGTATGCCGACTGTTCCGGACAGAAGTTCGGGGTGCTGTTTTCCGTAAAATTCCTGGAAGCGCAGCCATCTGTTTGAACGCTGTTTAAACACTATATAATAAAAGGAGACTATGGAACTGAAGATATACGACAAGTCCGGTGCGCTGAAGCTGACCGCAAGCCCCAACCCCTCATCCGCGCTGAGCGAGGAGGTCATGGGCGAGTGCAGCGTGTCGGCCTCGTTCACTCACACGTCCTTCGTGTTGCTCGACGCGGGCGACTACATCGAGCTGCAGGGCGTGCGCTACAAGATGCGCTCTCCCTACCGCCCGGTGCAGAAAAACACGCAGACTTACAGCTACACGGCGAAGTTCTATGCGCCCATCCATGACGCCGAAGACACCCTGATGCTCTACCTGGAGGACGGCGACACCCGCACGGAGTTCTCTTTCGATGGCGGGCCGCGCGAGCACCTGCAGCTCTGGGTGGACAACATGAACCGTGTGGCCGGCGCCGAGGTGTGGAGCATCGGCACGGTCATCACCGGTGAGAACAAGACCATCGACTACAACAACCTGTTCTGCTGGGAGGCGGGCTTCGGCTCCAACGGCATCGCCGCGGCCTACAATACGGAACTGTGGGCCGATGGTTACGTCATCAACCTCTGCAAGGCCGAACGGGGCGAGCGTGTCGAGCTGGGCTACCTGAAGGGGTTGGCCGGCCTGTCGCAGGAGGAAAACGGCGATGTGAAGTTTTTCACCCGCCTCTTCCCGTTGGGCTCCACGCGCAACATTGACGCCACCAAGTACGGCCATGCCCGCCTGCAGCTCCCTTCCGGGGCGGCTTATGTGGACAGGAACACGGCTCTATACGGTGTGAAGGAGGCCTGGGAGGAAGCATCCTTCTCTGGCATCTATCCCAAGTATATCGGTACGGTCACGTCGGTGCGCAGCGAGGAAAAGACCAGCGAGGAAGGACGGAAATACACTGCCTACTACATTAAGGACAGCGGAATGGGTTTTAACCCGAAGGATTATGAGATTCCCGACCTGACCTACATGCTGGCCTTCCAGACCGGCGACCTGGCCGGACGTGGCGGCGGTGACGATGGTTCCTTCGAAGTGGCCTGGCACGAGGATGCCCGCGAGTGGGAAATCATCAACGTCTATCCGGACGACAAGACCCAGATACCGGGTGGCGAAATCGTTCCGGCCGTGGGCGACACCTACATCCCGTGGAATTTCGCCCTGCCCCAGGAATACGTTACGGCGGCCGAGCAGACCTATGCCGAGGCCGTGGATGACTACCTGTCGACTTACAGCTTCGATCCGAAGAAATACAGCGGCACGACCGACCGCAACTACATCGAGCAGAACCGGACACCGCTCATGCTGGGACAGAACGTGCGCCTGCTGTCGGATGAATACTTTGCCGGCGGCTTCAAGGACACCCGCATCGTGAAGTGTGTCCGTAAGCTGGGCGACCTCTGCCAGGCGACCGTCACCTGCACCGACCAGATAGGTAATGGCTGGAAGACGTCGGTAGAGAACCAGTTGGGCAACCTGCAGTACATCCTGGCCAAACAGGCGCAGCAGGTTATCATAGACCTTATCAAGACCGGCGAAGGCAAGACGCCCAGCGACACCAACGTCTTCTCCGCCCTGCGCTCCCTGGCCACCTTCCTCCGCAAAGACCAGCCCGACGCCACGCAATACCTGCTCCGCCTGCTGGGCGGCGTCCACTTCGGCGAGTTCGCCAGTTCACTCATGAACGGCACGGGAGGCAGCATCGACAGCCACGGCAACGCAGAACTGGAGACGCTGCGCCTCCGCTCGGCCCTCATCGTCAAGGAAATCATCCTGAACCGCTGGTCGGCACAGGAGGGCAACACGACTTTTACCGAGGCGGGGACGATTGACGCCGTGAAGCAGGAGGATGACGGGACGTACACGCTGACCATCCGTCGCCGCTGGGAATACGACGTGACAGCCTTCGACGAACAGGACGTGTGCTACGGCTCGGTCAACGACCTGGCGCAGGGAGGCGGACACTATTACGATGCCTGGTTCCGCGTGCTGTCGGTCAACCGGACGGCCAACACGCTCTCCGTGGTGTTCTATCCCGACGACGAAGTGCCGGGCGGACAGAATTACACGCCCCAGGTGGGCATGGTCATCACACGCCGGGGTAACGCCACCAATACCGAGCGGCAAGGCTTCTGGTACATATCTTCCTATGAAGGTTGCATCTGCTTCCTCGACGGCGTGACGAAACCCATACTCGAAGAGCGTAACTACGCCATCATAATAGGCAAGCTGAAACGTCTCTCACTCTTTGACAACCTCCCCATCAACTACCTGCACTCCTACGTCTACTGCCGCGGCATTGCCATTCAAGACCTGCTGCGCATTGACTACCAAGGCACGCCCGTCGTCAAGCTCAATGACCGCGGGTTCTGGTCGCTGGAGGTGGCGCAGAGCGACAATCCCTATACCGTGGGGCAAGACACTGTCGACACGGTATGGCATTACGGCTGCCGCTGGAAATGCCTTGTAACAGGAACTACCGACGAACCACGCTACGCCGCCACGGGCTGGGCGATGATAGAGGGCAACCCGAATTTCACAATAGATATTGAAAGTGAAAACGGCTGGACCTTCGACGGAGGCCAGCTCACTGAGGATGTGCCGTTCACCACGCTCGCCGTCACCGGCACATTGTACAACCGCGACGTGACGGTGCACATCCTCGATGATGACATCAGCTGGACACGCGACACGGGCAACGTCGTCGAGGACAACGCCTGGGCGATTAAAAAGGCCGGTGCGGGCAAGAACCTCCCGCTCGTGGCTGACGACCTGGGGCTGGAGTTCCGGCAAAAGGGCGTCTGTTCGTTCAAGTGTACAGCCACGCTGCGTGACGGACAGGAAACATTGGTAACAGAAAATATAATAACTTTTTAGAAAAGATATGGCACTGACAAGTAATACCAAACGAATGAGCATCAGCTTCACCCCGCTTCGCACCAGTGGGGCTATCGAAGTCGTGGGCAGCGTGCCGCGCCGCCAGACGTGGAGTGCCGACACGGGCGAGTTCACACCCGACTACACGCTGACACCCCTCGTGCTCATGCCCCGTTGCAACGCCACCGACCCCGACCGGTATGTGGCCTCCGGAAGCGTGAACGCCGGCCTCACGAACATGAAGTGGTATGAGATACAGGGCACACAGCGCACGCTCATCAAGGCGGACAATGCCGGTTACGAGATAACGCAGGAGGGCGAAAACAAAGGCCAAATCAAGGTGAAGCGCAATTCGTCGGTGGTCACGCCGCTCGGACTGGAGTTCTATGCCGAATACGCCGACCCGCGCGGCTCGGGGCAGGTCTACGTGTTCCGCCTCTCGACCGTCGTGCCCGTGAGTGATGCTACCGTACCCGCGCCCGTGCTCCTGATTGACAGCCCGGCGACCGTCGTGTGGAATCCCCTGCGGCAACCCTCCGAACGCACCTTCACGGCCCGCGTCCTGGCGGGCGATACGGACGTGACCGCCTCGTCCGCCGTCGCCTGGCACCGCGTGCTCGACGACACGGGCGCGGAGGAACTCATCACGGGCGAGGGCGACAACGATTGGGAGGTCGTCTCCGTCGACGGCCCGCAGCTCACCATCGACATGGACTACATCGGCGACGGGATGACCTACGTCTGCCGCGCTACATACGACGGACAGGAAGCCGAAGCCGTCACGACGACCGTCGTGCGCCGCATCCCGAAGGTGGAGGCCGACTGGAAGGGCACGCCCACGGCCGTCCCCGGCGGGACGACGGTCGTCAGCCCCCGGCCCATAGTCCGCGACACGATGGGCATACTCGCGGACAGCGTGGCGGCCGAGTGGCTGCGTTTCCTCTGGCTTACGAAGGCGAAGGGCGCGAGCACCTTCACGCAGGCAGCCGAGGGGGCGTCGCCCACCATCCCCTTCACCGACGGCATGACGCTCCGCCTCGACGTCGAGGACCGCGGCCCGATGGCCGTCATCGTGGACGACGACGGAAGCTACATCACCGACGAGGACGGCAGCTTCTTGTTTCAACGAGAAAATGGATAAAAAAAAACATACGATTATGGCATTCTACATCAAAGTAACACGAGAAGTGGCCGACGCGCTGGGCGTGACGGCCCTGCGGAATCAGACGGCCGACGACTGCATCCTGCTCTGGCAGGCTGACCTCGACCGCATCGAGGGCGACACCATCTTCGACCGTGCCGCACGAGTGGGCGGCGCAGCCCTCACCCCTCAGGCCGCCAAGGCCGAGACCGACGGGACGGCGGACTATCCGGCTGAAGTCTATACGCCCGAAGAATACTGGCGCGACGAACCGACACTGTTGCCGGAGCTGCCGGAGGAAGGAGGTGACGCATGAGCCAGGCCAGTGCCGTCCGGCAAATACAGTACGTGCGGCAGGGCAGCGTCTACATGCCCTACCTCCAGTCGAACATGGGCGACCTCTTCCAGGAATACCAGGGCACAGCCGATGCGCCGGAAGCCATCGCGCCGGACTTCGCCGCGCTCCAGCCCGTGCTCTCGCTCATCATCACTTCGAGCCTCGTGTCGCAGGGCGTCGTCGTGCCTGCCTCGGTCAAGTGGTATTTCAACGGCACGGAGCTGACATTCGGGTCGGATAAAATCTCCACCAATACCCTGGGCGGCGAGACCGGACATTTTGAAAACGTGCCCTACGCCAGCGGCACGCAGAACTACTTCGCGCTGAAGATTCGGAAAAACCTAGTCAAGGCCAGCGGCGGGGCGGCTGTCAGCATCAAGGCCGAGGCCACCATCGCGCAGGGCAACACGAGCGACAAGATTCAGGCGGTCTATTCCATCCCCATCACCGTGGGCACGGGCAACTCGAAGCGTGTCACCATTACGGCCGGTGACGACAAATTTTTCACCCTGACGGAAAAGGGCACGTCGTGCATCCTCAAGGCCGTCGCCTGGCTGGGCGGCGACCAGCTGAACACGGGGCTGACCTATGTGTGGAAACGCCTGGTGAGCGGCGCGTGGCAGGTCATCGCCGGGCAGAACGGGCAGACGCTCACCGTCAGCGACGACATGATAGACACGACGGGGCAGTTCCTCGTCGAGGTGTCGCAGGACGGCACGCTCATCGGCACCGACGTGCAGACCGTCGTCGACGCCAGCGACCCGCTCGACATCATCTCCAACCCGAACCCGGAGAGCGAGACCATCGAGGAAGGCTCGGGAGGCACGGTGGTCTACACGCCCATCTTGGTGAAGCGCGGCCAGACGACGAAGTACAAGGACACGCAGTTCTACTTCACCGCCACCGACGCGGCCGGAAACGTGCTCAACCCCTCGACGGCCACCACGGCGCAGGCATCCTTCACCGTGACCGAGGCCATGTGCCAGCAGGCCAGCGGCAATGTAAGTCTAACCATCATGACAGCAGTATGAGTATCGCAAGCAAACAGACAGAAGTCAAGTACCTGAAGACGGGCCGGCGGGGCATGCTCCCATATCCGGCAGGCGAATGGACGGCCGAGGCGACCTACACCGCCACGGAGAACGTCGCGCCCTACGTCCTCCGTAATGGCACATACTACGTAATGAATAAGGTCGGCTCCGTGAAGGGCCTCGACCCGCAGACCGACTACGGCACGAACGGCCAGCAGGCCACTTGGATTCCATTTGAGGAATACAAGGCCGTCTATGTGGAGCTGCTCATGGCCCGGTTGGGCCTGATAGGCAAGTCGGTATTCTGGGACAATTACACCTTCTCCCAGAAGGGGGTCGACTCCCAAGGCCAGCCTTCCGACCAGTACCAGAACTTCGAGGCGGGCACGTTCACGCCAAATATACTCATCGACTGGGTGGAGGGGAAGTTCCGGGCATTGGAGGCTGACATTGAAGGAACAATACGTTCGAAAGTGTCATATTCGCCGTTTGTTGAGGTTGCCGCGTCCGACATCGGCCAAGGCGGCTTGCTCGACCCCATGAAGCTGGGGAGCAACATCATCTTGGGTAACTCTCTCGGCGGTCCGTCTTATGTACGACTTCCTACCGGGGCTGAATATTCGGGCATAGTGCTCCGCATCCTCGAACCATTTATAACCCGTTCGAATGTTTTAACAGCCTTAGTGGCCAGCTTCCCTAAAACAGGAGGAACAGAACAATACACGACTTTTACGCCCACACAAAATTTGCTGGTCGAACTTATGGCCGTGCCACAAGTGGCTGGAGGTAGTTGTGTATGGTATACGACCAGCCTATTGGTTGGAACATTTTCAAACGACTATAGATAAAATTGTATTTACAAAACTAATAAAATAACAAATTGTTAAACCAGGGCGGATTTTGATTGAATTCAAACGCCCGATAAATGTAGTAGGCTATGGCAATCAAGAAAAAGAAATTAAGCACGGCTTTAATCGACAATATTGACCTGATTCAGGATAATATGAAGCCGGCGACAGAGGCTAGGAATGGCCTATTGTCAAGGTATGACAGACAATTCCTATTCACAGGCTATGGGTATACCGCCACCAGTGAGAATCCCGATAAGTTAGAGAATGGAATTGTGTATCTAAATGGCTTTAACTCCGGAGGCGTATTTCCCGCCTCTAATGGACTTTGTCTAAAAGCACAATACATGGGTTCCTGTCTATATATAGGGTATTTCAGTAACAAGATTATGATTAGAGCATTGAGGGATGGAGTAGATACAGGCTGGAAGGAAATAGTTACCAAATAATAGGTCTATTCACTAATGTGGATATTAAGAATAATCATTCCGCAATCACTTCAAAGCCATCAGTTCCGTCTTGATGGCTAATGTCTTCAACAAACGAAATGGTCGAAATGTAATTAATCGTGTGCCATAGGCTTGCCCGGGTGATAGCCAATATCCTTCCATCCTTCAAAAATACTTTGATAGGAGGATTTCCGCCGTCCAGCGTAATGATTTTAGCTGAAACTCTGTTACCATTGTTGGCATCTTCATGTACTCTTATAATGTATGTACCAGCATCCATTCTGGAACCTTCTATATGTCCTAACGACAATAGAATGAAGCCTAATTGCATTCCTCCGGGAACAGCTCCAAAAATAAATAAACCAGATTGCATGTTACCCATTAACGTCTGGGGCATGAATCTCTTGTCTATCGGAGTCATCATTCCAGGGGTTGTCCTCGTAGCTACTGGTATTTCGCTAACCATCTTACTCCAGTCCACATCTTTTAATAGCTTCTTCTTGATTGCCATATCTATTACTTTTTACGGGCACTGTTTGTATGCTATTATTACAGTGCTGGAATGTCGG
>UMFP01031029.1_pt1 | contig 11410 bp, 9 predicted proteins | sample 1965031 | NCBI WGS metagenome assembly UMFP01 (sample SAMEA4836048, study PRJEB28245) | human gut metagenome | biome: gut microbiome; material: fecal sample | place: Denmark | collected 2008
GAATAAAGGGATGCAGACAAATTGTTAGAGCATGAGAGCAAAAGTCGCGTTGAATTACTGTGGAGAAAGCATAAAGCAAAATGTCTGTTCATTTCAAATAGAACCTTTGTTTATCTCAAATATAAGTTCCGCTTTAAGATAAACAAAGAGTCAATGTGCACAAATATATAATAACAAGATATCGAAAAAAGTCTCAAATACCCAACACTTTTATTATCCTTTCAACTAGTAATAGCAAGCTTAAACACTATACATATTCATACACAATCACAGATATATTGCCACCAAATAAAAAAACAATAAGCTTATTATCAAAGCTTTAAGCTTAAAAACAAGAGCTACCACTAAAACAATAAACATCAACAACAAATCACAACTCCCCAAGTTCAAGTTCATCATAAGGGCGATAGAATTTCTAGTAAATCTTCACTACTTTTCAGATCATTTTATCACACACACTGACTTCCTCTTACCAAAGACATACACAATAGCCGATCAATAGAAAGATGATAAGACACGAGAAGCAATTTCGGGATTACTTCTTTTCTTTATTTTATAATCGTTTCCACGCACCCGTTTTTGAAAAAAAGATAGAAAGAGCTGGAATACATCCATTGCACTTCACCATTTGATTCTGAGATTGTTTGTGGTTTGCCAAAAGCCAGCAGGCATTCATCTTCTGTCATCCCCTTTACCGGTTTGCCGATATTTATTTCATTCCAATGGGTGATAGGAGAAAGCTGGTTTGTGCTGACAAAATCAAACAGTTTGTTCAGCATCTGCGATTCTATTTGCACAAAGTCATCCATGGTTTCCTGGTGAGAAGGCTTCTTCTCAGGTTGTAGTTTTTCCATCGGAGTGACTTTCTTCATTATAACCACCGATGATTCTATCTGAATATTGGAAAGATAATAGACCAGCTTCCCATCTTTTACCTGAAATTGGGCCGTACAATAGTACGTATTCTTTTGTTTGGCATCCGCCTGGGAAGTAAGCACCAGGTTACAACTAAAACTCTTGGCAGGAATGCTTACTTCTGTTATTCCGTCACGCTGTGCAGAGCAAACGTTTTTAATAGTCCACAACAGAGCATTAGCATAAATACTTTCATCGATCATCGGACTGAAAGGAATAAATCCGTTGACTACATATTTGCTGCCGTCCGCACTGAGCGGATAAGTATTCTTTTGTTCAGTAAAAGTTTGTGCAATCAAAGAGGGCAGTACTCCACCCAATAAAAATACAATTACCCAAAGTCTCAGTCTTGTTATCATACGCCGCTATGTTTAAGAAAACAGCATTCACGTCTTTTCCATCAAAAGAAAAGAGCGCAAATGCTGAAATTTATATGATTAAAATATGTGTCTCAATTAGAAAGCAATCCCCAGACGGATCATAAAGTTACTAGTCTTGATTCCATCGAGATCGGAAAATACGTCAATGAATCCACGCTGATAAGTGAAATCCAGATTGAAACGGTCATACCACAGTCCTACGCCAATATTCATACCGGCATCGAAATGATTGTAATCCACTTCCAGATAATCTGCAAAATCTCCCCAGCTGATGCTTTCACCACTTTCTTTCATTTTGCTGGTATAGTCATAACTGGCAAAAACACCCAGATGCGGATCGATGCTAAGATTGTCCGCTACTCCAATTTTCCATCCGAAAGTGAACGGTGAATATTGAATATTGTGTGCGATACATTTCATTTCATCGGCTTTAAACCCACGGGAACCGAGGCCGAATTCCATTCCCCAATATGCTCCGGCACCGCCCATAGGCTTTTGATAGCCGAATGTAGCATTGTAGCCAATGTTTGAATCCGCTTCAACTCCGTCACCGTTGAGGTTCATGATGTTCAGGCCTGCACGCAGGAACCATTGTGTGTTACTCGCTTGCTTTTGAGTCTTGACGATTGCACTTCTAGATGATACAATCTGTGCCTGTGTTCCTACGCACAACAAAAGCGCAGCAACAATTGATAATACTTTTTTCATTATTGTCTATGTTTTTTGGTTATTAATTCTTGTTCTTTATGACAGGTGCTATTTTGGTTCTATCATCGGCACCCGAAAGTTTCTGGATACGTATCCATTCGTAATCTTCTGTCGTGGCAGTATGCCAGTTGGTGAACACGCCCGGATAACCTACGACCGTAACCGTATATCCTCCCGACTTTTCATCATCCTCTATCTTAAAAGTGGCTCCCATGATTACATCACAATCGTTCTTGATAGTGGACAAATAAGTTCCCCATGCACGGATGTTATCAAGCTCACCCTTCATGGCAACTTCCACCTCTTCTCTGCTCAGTGTCCATACATCCTTTATTCGTCCTTTCTCTTCAAGAATTTTCACCTCTACAACTGTAGGCTTTACACAAACTTCGGTTACTGCATCTCCGGCACGTGCCTGCGCATCACGAAACTTAAAGACAGTCTTTTGCGCATACGTCCCAATGACACAACCGAAAACCAGCATCATAATTAGAATCAGCTTTTTCATATTCTTTTGTGATTTTATGTTAATATGCCGCAAAGGTATGCGAAAGGAGTATACCAGCAGGAGAAATCATAGTTCCGGATAGGATACAGAAATGTATCTTATTTGGATACACATGAAGAAGTACCGATACGGATGTTATCGGATAAATCGCGGAAGAAATCATGATCGAGTATGCACGAAATGCGCCAAAGAAGATGGATGTCGATATTTTCCTTCTTGAATATCTTGTATATATTGGGACGTGTACAGCATAACTGTCCGGCGAACCAGGTAACTGTGCGTCCCTGTTCGTGAAGCGTACGTTCGATAAGCTGTCCCGCATGAATCATGCCCAATCTTCCTATGAGTGTCCCCCTGACTCCCACCGGGTAAACGGATAAATGTAAGATGAAAGGAATATATAAAAAAGCGTGGGAATCTTACCTTCGTCCGTTCCATGTTCAAGGCCTTCGCAATGCCCACCACCGAGAACGAACAACGCAGAAAGCCCACGCCGATATGTACAACACCCGTAACCTCCCTTTGTTTTCTCAAAAAGAGGCACGGATGTATATAAATACACATCAGGAGGACGTCTTAGTTGCTATTCGTCATTCCGGTGGTCAAAGTTTGCGAAGTTCTGAAACACGAAAGACAAACGCTTGTAAACGTCTTCTCTATATACACGGCTCCCCCACCACCCGGAGGCTTTCTGCGGAAGAGTCCGTTGCAAATGTATAAAAAAATAAGTTTGGTGCCCCAATTATGATTAATAATCTTTTAATCACTCTCAGCAAATGACAGTCCAATTATCCCAATAGAGCCATCAGACTTTACACAAAATTCGTTCTATCCCGTTTAATTCTTCAGCAGTAAATTCCAACTGGTTTAAAGCCTGCAAATTGTCTGCCAGCTGATTCACTGAGCTCGCTCCTACTATGACCGATGTCATCCGTTCGTCTCTCAGCACCCATGCCAAAGCCATTTCTGCCAGCGTCTGTCCACGGTGACGGGCGATTTCATTCAATTGTCGGGCAGCCTCTACCTTTTCAGGCGTCACTTGCGAACGTTGCAGAAAAGTGGAAGGACGTGCCGCGCGTGAGCCTTCGGGGATGCCATTCAGATATTTATCCGTCAGTAATCCTTGCGCCAAAGGGGAAAAGGCGATAAAGCCGGAACCGTATTCGGCAGCCAAAGGAAGGCTTTCAGCCTCAACTGCACGGTCGAACATACTATAACGATACTGGCTGATAAGACAAGGAACGCCTGCTTTTGCCATCATTTCATAAGCAATCCGCGCTTGCAGAGGAGGATATTTTGAGATTCCGATATACAGAGCTTTTCCTTGCTTTACAATATCAATCAACGTTTGAATGGTTTCTTCTACCGGAGTGACTCCGTCATAGCGATGACTATAGAAGATATCAAAATACTCCAGCCCTGTCCGGCGCAGACTCTGATCGATGCTTGCCATCAGGTTTTTGCGGGAACTGTTACCGCCATAAGGTCCTGCCCACATATCATGTCCGGCTTTGGAGGAGATTATCATCTCATCCCGGTATCCCTGGAAGTTTTCTTTGAGAATCCGTCCGAAATTAGTTTCGGCACTTCCCGGCACAGGGCCATAGTTATTAGCAAGATCGAAATGGGTGATGCCATGGTCGAAGGCATATTTAATCATGTCGGTCGCTACACTAAAGTTATCTACGCTACCGAAGTTATGCCACAATCCTAAAGAGATGAGAGGCAGTTGCAAGCCACTCTTGCCACAGTATTTATATTGCATGCGATCGTAGCGATCAGTAGCCGGCTGATTATTCAATGGGTAATCCATAAGGTTCAATGTTTTTTCGTTATTGCAAAGAAAGAGAAAATATTTTAATAATGTTCCATCTTATTGCTAAATTCAAAGGTTGAAATCAAGGAACAACGTCCTTCAGTCTGCCAGTAAAGAAGACACATTCTGATCAAAAAAGACAGATGATGTCACTATACTGACAGTACGATGGACGGTCCTTGGAAAACCAATCATACAAACCCTAAAAAACTATTTCAACAAATTCTCCTTGAACTCTATTTCTACAATACGCAATTCATGGCCGGTCTTGTCCCCATCCTTCGCTTTAAACAAATCCAGTTCATTGGCAACGGGGGCGGCAACTTCCACTATTTGTCCAAAGGCATCTCCTTCTTTGCTTGTACCTTTCAGCCGGATGGTAATTTCATTGGTCAGTACCGGTTTTACATCCAAGTGAACGTATCCCAGACTCTTATCCGTATCTCCGCTCCATATCAGTTCTTTGCCTGCATATATCTCCAGCGGATAACTGCGCATACGCCATCCGGTCAGTTTCATGCAGACTTCATCCACCCGTGCGGCACGTTCCAACTTATAGGTAATCCATGCGGTAGCTGCTTTCCCGTCATTCCGCCATTCGCTCAGTTCATTATCATCGAAACTGTTGACTGTACTCTCATTATTGGCTCCGGCAATGGCGGAAACGATACCGACATCCACTTTTGAGACCTTGTATGAAGGAGTCTGCGGAGTCTCGCCACGAGTCAGCCTGCCTTCCAGTCCATCACCGGGGATATAGTTGCTCAAACCGTTTTTCACTTCGACAGGTGAGGAAGTAAGGCTGATTTCTGCCGGCTTCAATCCGTCGGCCTTCGCTGTGATACGGACGTTTCCGGCAGTAGTGAGCGAACGGATCAAAGCACGATTGATACCGCATTCTACCGGCAAGTCTTTTGAAAGGATATAATTATTTTCTCCTTGTGCGATGCCGCCACGCCATTCGGCAGGTCCTTCTACTTCAAAGTGTATCAAGTCATTTGCCAGCGGGCAACGGTTGCCGTCTTTATCCATGACTTCTACCTGAAACAGTACCATATCCGCACCATCCGCTTTCCATCCTTCGGGACTCTGGATGAAGCTCAATTGAATCTGTTCCGGCTTGCCGGCAGTCTGCAACTGAGTACGGCAACATTCTTTTCCTTTTTCGTCGTATCCTACGGCCTCCAGTCTGCCCGGTACGAAAGCGATATCTTTGAAGGTATACAGAAAATGATAATCCCGTTCACCATTGCCCAAAGACTTACCATTCAGAAATAATTCTACTTTATCGGCACTCGATACGACATATACCGGTTTCAGTACCGTATCATTATAATTCCAATGACCGACGATATAGATGCGAGGACATTCCGTATCTACCCAGCCGTCCCACATCACCTGATGTGCAAAGAAAGGATCTTTAGGAATACGCATGGCGTCAGCTACTCCGCTACGACGATAATTTTCTACTCCGCGATAGTGCGTATTGGTATCGGAGAAGATAATCTTCACGCCACCCGAACTTACACGATCACCCGTTCCCGGACGTTCACGCCAGTAATCGAACCAGCGAATGATATTTTCGATGGTAAAGGAATCCTGATTACGGTTGTAGACACGGGCATCCACTTTCTTCTGTACTTTGTTGGTAACGGTGGACTTATAAGAATTGCTGCCGTCTCCATCCTTGTGATAAGGATAGGAATAATCATCCCAGTATTTGCGCAATCCCTCGTCACGGCAATACTCCATTGCCCACATCGGATGATGCGCACTCTTATTGATATACAGCATTTCGCCTCCATATTCCGCTTCGCGGATGTCCAGCATTTCACGGGAACCGATTGCACGGCCGCCGTGAGGATCGTACAAATCACGTATCACTTTCATCTCAATCATGTGTTCACGACTGATGGACTCATTGCCGCATTCATAAAATAAGATACTCGGATTATTACGGTTATAGATGATGGCGTCGCGCATCAATTCCGTACGCTGTTCCCACTGACGTCCTTCACAATCTTTTTCGGCATCTCCCGCCTGCATAGCCTGAATCAATCCCACACGGTCGCACGACTCGATATCCTGTTTCCACGGAGTGACATGCATCCAACGCACGAGGTTCGCATTGCCCTCCACCATCAGATGATTGCTATAATCGCTCAGCCAGGCAGGTACGCTCATCCCGACTCCCGGCCATTCATTGCTTGTCCGCTGGGCAAAGCCCTTCATCTGAATGACACGGTCATTCAGCCAGATCATTCCTTTACCGAAGCGCGTTTTACGGAATCCGGTGCGGGTGGCAACTTCGTCCACTTTCCTGCCATCTACCCACAGGCTTGTCTTTACTGTATACAGATAGCCATATCCCCAGCTCCAGAAATGCAGGTTATCCACTTCGGATGCCGCTTTCAGCGTGATTGTTTCACCCGGTTTCACTACCGCCTTTGTTCCTTCGAATGTTTGGATCGATGTACCATCACGGTCTATCAGTTCTACTTGATAGGAAACCTGCTTATCACGGTTATATTCGTTTCTGATTTCAGATTCCGCATGAATAATGGCCTTGCGCGATTTCACACGGATGTCTTCGGCATAGATGTAGACTCCGGTCGTTTTGAGATTACTATATAAAGGTAAAGTCTGATACAGACGGTCGGTGACGTGCAGCCATACATTTTTGGGGATACCGCCATAATTGGCATTAAAGTTCTTATTGCTCCACTGGTATTTCGTGCCCGTCGCCCGTTCTTTATAATTCCAGTCATTGTCGATGCGGACTGCGATTACATTTTCCTGTCCGTACTTAATATAAGGAGTCAGATCAAAACCGACAGCCATGACACCATTCTCGTGCAGGCCGACATTCTGACCATTTATATAGAAATCCGCCCCTTGACGGACTCCTTCAAACTCTACAAAAACTTTCTTATTCTTGCTGTTGGCAGGCAGACGGAAATGTTTCCGATACCACATAATCGTATCGGTCAGTTCATCAATGCTCAGGCGGAAAGCCTCATCTTCATTGAAGGCATGCGGTAAAGTCACTTTCTTCCACTCCGAATCAGAAAAACGCGGCTGCTTTGCCTCGGGAACATCACCCACATAAAGCAACCAGTCTGAATTGAAATTATATTTATTACGGACATCGGACGATGTCACGAACTGGCTTATTCCAATAAAAGCCAAAAAGAAAAAGAGGATTCTATGTCTCATAGTATGTCTATTTATCTGTTCGTGGCAAAGCTAGCGCAAAATACCACACACGTCCATAGACTAAAATACAGATTACATAGAGATTTGTTCACAACTGTTTAAAAATGAATCAAACAGTAGTATCTCCATTGGGGATGACCCAAAAGTCGGTAGTATCTCCATTCTCCTCCTTCGGGAAGGAGGAGAATTAAGATACTATTGACTTTTTAGTCAGCCCCATTCAAGATACTATTGACTATCATTTAATTCAAAACAGTGTGGAAAGAAAGCTAAAACTGGAAATAAATAAACGGCTGAATCTCCGAACTCTTCATCTGAATGACCAGATAAATCAGAGCCACCATCAGCAGAGCTTTCCCTAAGAACGGCAAGCGAATAACTCCACGGCAAGCAGCATTTTCCCAACTATCCGGAGTGAAATGAAGCAGAAAGCCGAGCAGCATCAAAGCAAACACGCGCCAGTAGCCTTCGATCAACTGCGGGAAAAGCTGCGGACGGAAAGTGGTGAATATCTGTCTCAACATATCCATCGAGTTCTGAAAATCGGCATTACGGAAGAATATCCAGCAGAAACAGACAAAGTGGAAAGTGATAATGACTCCGAATACACGACGCCAGCCATGACTTTGTTCTCCTTTCTTACGACCTATGATGGACATCCACATCTTATGCACCGCCAAAGCGATGCCGTGAAATGTTCCCCAAAGTACAAAGTTCCAGGAAGCTCCGTGCCACAATCCACCCAGAAACATGGTAATAATCAGATTCAGATACTGGCGGAACTTACCTTTCCGGTTTCCTCCCAAGGATATGTACAAGTAATCGCGCAACCAACTGGACAATGAGATATGCCAACGCCGCCAAAATTCAGTAATGGAGGCGGACTTATAAGGAGAATTAAAGTTGAGATTAAAATGAAAGCCCAACAGCAGAGCGATACCGATAGCCATATCGCTATATCCGGAGAAGTCACAGTAAATCTGCAAAGCATACCCGTATACTCCCATCAGATTCTCGAGACCGGAATAAAGGGTCGGATTATCAAAGATACGCTCCACGAAGTTGACACTGATATAATCGGAAATGATTGCTTTCTTGAACAAACCGGAGAGAATAAGGAAAATCCCCCGCCCGAACATCTCCTGAGAAACGAAAAGCGGTTTCCGGATTTGCGGAATAAAGTCACGGGCACGCACAATCGGTCCGGCCACCAGCTGCGGAAAGAAGGATACATAAAACGCGTAATCCAGTATGTTGGTCAATGGCTTGATGTCTTTCCGGTAAACGTCAATGGTATAGCTTAATGACTGGAAAGTGAAGAATGAGATACCTACGGGCAGGAATATATCAAGCGCCGTAAATTCTCCTCCCATCAACGAGGCAATCACTCCTCCCAAAAAATTGGTATATTTGAAGTAAGCAAGAAGTCCCAGATTGACTCCCAAACTCAGAGTCACCAACCCTTTGCGTTTCCAGCGTCCTTCGGTACGGTCCATCCATTGCGCCAGCAGGAAGTCGCAAACCGTGACCAGCGCCAGCAGGAAAAAGTAAGTGCCGCTGCTCTTATAATAAAAGTAATAAGAGAAAAGCGTCACAAACAGAATACGGGCCGTATACTTACGCTGCAACAAGGTGTATACGATCATAAAGGCGGCAAACAGCCAAAGGAAGATACCACTGCTGAATATCATCGGTGCCTGCGGATCGTAGGTAAGCACCTCTTTTAACCGGCTGAAATCAATATCAATGGGAAACATAATCGTTATAAGCTTGAATAATGGCTTGGTATAATAAATTTCCTTGCAGGATATATCCCTCAGGTAAATAATGCACATGATCGGGACGCATCAGTTTCGCTTCCGTCCAGTTGGTACAGGCACGGCGCTTGCCCCCTACTACATCGTACATATCCCACACGAGCAGACGATGATCTTTGGCATAACGGCGAATTGTTTCTGCCGCTGTAACCGTCCGGGGATTGATGGCGTACGTACGTTTCCGCCGCCTTTGCCGGAAACTTTCGTAAGAACCCGGAGGCGTGGTGAGAAGAATAGGGACACCGGGAAGGCTGTCGCGCAACAGTTTGACAAGTTCGTCCATCTGATTATAATGCAGGTTGACGTTATACCGCCGGTTATGGCTTTCGTTGGTTCCGAAGGACAGAATCAGCAGTTCCGGCTTCATGGCTGCAATATCGGCAATACGTCCCGGATGGGTAAACGTCAGACAGGTAGCCCCGTTCACCCCCATATCGGTATAAGAGACAGCACCAAAGGTTTCTTTCAGCAGCGTTCCCGTAGTCTGCGGATAGATGTGCCCGCGTACGTGACTGTCTCCGATATGGAGAATACGCACCGTATCTTCGGAAAGTCCGGCACGTACCTGACGGAGACGTTCAAATACGGGTGTCAGCAGGGCAATGCTGTCGATTATCTCATTCCTTCCGGTTTCGCGGAAAGCGGAAGGAAAAGAAGTCTGCACGGCGATGGTATCATTCGCCCAGTTCATTTCCCGCAAAGGTTTTATCATTTTCAAGGTCTTCCCCAGTGGAGGACAGGCAGGGATACGGTCTTGCGCCTTTCCTGCCGAAAGAAGAAAGAATGTTGCCATCAGTCCCAAGATAAAGCCCAGCAACAGGTTATTCTTGCTCATAAGCACGCCTCCTGTCATATTGTTCCTTACCATATATCAATGTTTCATAGAGCAGTCCTGCCAGATGTTTGCCTCCCCGGAAGTTGATATGAGTATAATCGTAATTCGCCATCGAAGGTTTGGCGTGTACGAGGTTCGCCATACTGCCTTCGCCTCCCATCGCTTCAAACATATTCCAGAAAGCGATACCGCTTTCGGCAGCAATGTTCTGCTGATAGCGAATCAGATTCTTGACTCCCGGCATGGTACGAAGTTCACCATCTTCTGTCTTATAATCACGGTCGCCGACGCTTAACAGCAAAATACTCGCCTGTGGAAAACAATTCTTCAGATGTTCGATAGAAGTGAGCAGTCCCTTCTGATAATTATCATAATTGCGTCCCCGTTCGGTAGCCACATTCAATCCGTATTCAAGAATAATCAGATCATAAGGACGCTGCTCGTTAAACTGACGCAGCATTTGTTGCGGAATCCCCCGCAACGATAAGCCGGAACTGCCTCGCAAGGAGAAATTATCAAGAATGATTCCTTTCTTACCATCCATCGCCAAGCCATAGAACAACGTAGAATCGGCACGATCTACCGTCCACCGGACAGAGCCGATGCGTCCTTCAACGGAAATCTTCTGCAAATCGCCCGAAGGCGCTAAGGAATAATTCTTACTCTCCCCCCGATTCACACGGGCAGTAAGATGAACGGAATCTTTATTATAGAAGAAAATCGAAGCCTGCTGACAGGTATCAAGCAGCGAAGCATATTTGCTTTGCCCCCTCAACTCAACGTATGCTCCTTCACGGGGAATAAAGTAATGTCCGGAAATACCCTGTTTCTTTTTATCGAAATACACACTGTCCGTCACCGCATGACTGGACCACCCGCCGAAAGTATGCCGCACGGTAGGACGATACCCGCTCGTCATCGAAGTTATTGTGACAAATCCGACACCGCAACCGCCAAACCGCTTCTGAAGCATTTCACGTAAATCAGCCGTAAAGATATCCGCCTCTATAAATGAATCACCGAAAACGGCGATACGTACCAGCCCGTCATGATCCGGATGTGAAGAAGAAGTACGGTCGAGCGCTTCATAAAAAGAAGCCATACCGCGACGGGTAGAGTCACCGTAATCTTCAATACAAGTCATGCCCGCACGACAAGTATCGACAAAAACCGGCTTTACGACAGGAGGTAAAGGAATGGTATCCGAATCGGCTA
>UMFP01064872.1_pt1 | contig 11408 bp, 7 predicted proteins | sample 1965031 | NCBI WGS metagenome assembly UMFP01 (sample SAMEA4836048, study PRJEB28245) | human gut metagenome | biome: gut microbiome; material: fecal sample | place: Denmark | collected 2008
CTTTTCAGCCTTCATTCCTTGACATCAATACTACGCACTCAACGTGTCCCGTTCTGGGGAACAGATCCACCGCCTGAACCTTCTGGGCGTGGTATCCCAGCTTGTCCAGCAGTGCACAGTCCCGGGCGGCAGTGGCAGGATTACAGGAGATCATCACAATGCGCTGGGGTGCCATGCGGCACACTGCCTCCAGAGTCTGGGCATCACAGCCCTTTCGGGGCGGATCCAGCACGATCACATCCGGATGCTCTCCGCGCTGGGCAAGCTGCTGTGCCCACTGGGCTGCATCCCCCACATGAAAGTCGGCGTTTTCAATGCGATTCTCCCGGGCATTCCGGATGGCATTTTCCACCGCCTGGGGGATCACCTCTACCCCGGTCAGGTGCTTCACCCCATCCGCCATGGACAAGCCGATGGTACCGGTGCCACAGTACAGATCCAGCAAAGACTGGCGACCGTCCAGCTGCGCAAATTCCCGGGCAATGCCATACAGCCGCTCCGCCTGGGCAGTGTTCACCTGGTAAAAAGCATGGGGGGACAGCTCCACCCGGATGCCGCACATGGTATCCCGGATCGCCGCCTGCCCCAGCAGGGTTTCCGTCCGCTTACCCAAAATCACGTTGGTGCGTGCCGGATTCACATTCATGCAGATACTGGTCAATTGCGGAAACCGGTGTTGCAGTTGCTGACTTAAGGGCATCAGCTGTTCCCTTGCCGGACGGGTCACCACAAAGCAAAGCATGACTTCCCCGGAATGATACCCCTGCCGCAGGTACAGATGCCGCAGCAAGCCCGTCCCCCTCTGCTCGTCATAGGGCTGGAGCCCCTGCTGCCGGATGTGTTCCAGTGCTGCCTCCAGGATCTCACCGAACAAGGGCGGCTGCAAAGCACAATGGGTATAGGGAACGATCCGATGGCTCCGCTTGGCGTAAAAGCCGCAGACAGCCTGTCCGTTCTGCATGCCCACCGGGTACTGAGCCTTGTTCCGGTATCCTATTGGCGTATCACAACCCAGAATGGGCAAAAAAACAGGGTGCAGCCCGCCGATCCGGACAAACGCATCCTCCACCACCTGCTGTTTGACGTTGCATTCCGCCTGGTAGGTCATATGCCGGAAGGCGCATCCGCCGCAGGGTGCGTAAACCGGGCAATCCGGCTGAATCCGATCCGGAGAAGGCTCCTCCAGCTGTTCGATGATGCCGAAGGCGTAGGTGGGCATGGCCTTGACGATTCTGCATTGCAGCTTGTCCCCAACGGCAGTCCGGGGGACGAACACCGCCTCCCCTTCGATCCTGCCGACCCCATTGCCCTCCGCCGTCATGCCGGTAATGGTCAGGGGTACAATTTCATTTTTCTTTCTCATGTCAGCGGCGCTCCACAATCTGCACAATAGGTGCTGTCTGATCGGTTTTGCCCGGCACAGAAGGGACAGGTCACGGTGCTGCCATCCCCCAGTCCGGCGCAAAGCTCCTCCAATTCCCGGCGCTTCCGGGTAATCTGCTCCACCAGAGGCGCCGTATCCGGATCCCGGCTGCGAACCAGGGCAAAATAGCTGGCTCTGCCCAGCTCCTCATACAGGCCATTGAGTCGGTTCAGACACTTAGCCCGTTCCAGCCGAAGCCGGGAATAGGCAATGGCACTGCCGGTCTTTTCTGCGGCGGCATCGAACACTTTCCGGAGATCGCTCCAGGCATCATACTCCATAGTCGGCTCCTTCCATGATACGGCGGATTTGCTCCTTCTTCTCCATCAAGGCGTCAAACTGCCCGATGTACTCATAAGGAAATTTGTAATTCCGGATCCGGGTGATCTTCCCCTCCGGGCATACGAGCTTGGTGGACGCACCACAGCCTGCTCCGAAAATGGTCTGGGTTTCATCCATAATCAGAATATTGTACAGGCTTTCGTATCCGGGCTTTGCATAGCCCACGTTTTCCAGATTCTCCAGGGTATTCTTCTGACGATACAAATAGTAGGGCTGATAGCCCTGGACAGGCAGACGGCTACTGCTGTAATCCACCATGGCAGCGGCAGGATTTGCAATCTGCCGTTCTCCCTGGGCATACAGATCCGCCGCCCGCTTCAGAGTCAGGGTATGTACCGTGACGCTTTCCGGCTCCAGGGCAATGACCCGATCCAGGGTATTCCGGAAGCTGTCCGGGGTATCCTGGGGCAGTCCGGCAATCAGATCCATATTGATATTGTCAAAGCCCATGGAACGGGCAAGCAGAAAGGCATCCACTGCCTGCTGCGCCGTATGCTTTCTGCCAATGGCACGGAGCACCGCATCGTTCAGAGTCTGGGGATTGATGGAGATCCGGTCAGCCCCATACCGGCGGATCACTTCCAGCTTCTCCCGGGTGATGGTGTCCGCTCTCCCCGCTTCTACAGTATATTCCCGGATCCCATCCAGGTGCATGCTGCTTTGCAGGGTATCCATGATCTGTGCCAGCTGCTGCGCAGAAATGGCAGTCGGCGTACCACCACCGATGTACACCGTGTCCAGCTTCAGATGCAGTGTCCGGATCAGATCCCCGTAGATCCGGATCTCCCGGCACAGGCAGTCCACATAGGCTGGGATCAGTTCTCCGGCTTCGGCAATGGAATGGGATACAAAGGAGCAGTAGCTGCATCGGCTGGGGCAGAAGGGAATGGAAATGTACAGACTGATGGCATCCGGGGCAAGTCCCTGCAACAGGGGCAACTGCACCCGGGCAGTTGCCTTTGCCAGCGCCAGCTTTTTCTCTGACACCAGATAGGTCTGCTGCATATGCGCCGCAGCCTGCTCCAGGGTACTGCCCTGCTCTACGGCAGCGGTCAGCATCCGCACCGGTCGGATGCCGGTCAGCATGCCCCAGGGAGGTGTCACGCCGGTGGCTTCCATCAGATGGGCATACAGCGTCCGGCACAGGGCATGCTCGGCGGCATGCTTGTCCCCATCCGGAGATAGGGGGACTTCCTGGCGTCGGAACACGCCGGACAGGCTGGTCTCCACCAGGATTCGATCTTCTGTAAAGACCGTGCGGATAAAATCCCCTGCACAGGGGGCATCCTCCGTACAGAATGCAAAGCGCATTGCCGGAAAAAACAGCTTGACCGTGGCTTCGGTTTCATATTTAAAGTCGTGACCGATGAGAAAAAAAGTCATATCAGGTATAATCCCGCAGATACGGGTTGTGCTCCTTTTCGTAGTCCAGAGTGGAGGCGCCGTTGTGTCCCGGATAGATCAGCAGATCTCCGGTCAGACCGTTGAGCCGGGTCAGGGATTTGCGCATCTGGGGCATACTGCCGCCGGGAAAGTCGGTTCTGCCGATGGATTGGCGGAACAGGGTATCTCCGCTGAGCAGAAGCCCATTGCCCAGGTAACAGACGCTGCCGGGGGTATGTCCGGGCGTATGCAGCACGGTGAGCTCCACATCATCCAGCCGGATATGCTCCCCGTCGGTCAGGGTATCCGCATCCGGTACCGGGGCAAAGCCCTGCATGCCCATGGGCGTGGACAGACTCCGTATCTCGTCCGTCAGCATACCCAGATCATCTCCGTGAATGTACACCGGAGCGCCGGTTTCCTGCTGCACCTGGGCAACGCCGCCGATGTGGTCATAATGGCCATGGGTCAGCAGGATCCGATCCAGGTGCAGCCCCTGCTGTCGCAAAAGCCGCAGCAAAATCTCCGGATCTCCGCCGATGTCCACCGCAATGGCGTTTTTCTGGTCTGTTTCAAGAATATAGCAATTGGCGCCAAGGGGGCCAAGGGAAAGCATGTGTACCTTCATGAGGGAAACTCCTTTCTTCAGTCAGCACCGCACAGGGCTTGTGCAGTGCTTTTATCCGTTCTTTTCGGTTTTCACAGCAGCACGCTCCACGCTGATGACACCCTTCACATGGCGGATCTTATCCATCAGATTCCGCAGCTGCTCCGTGCCGGCAATGGTGATCGCCGCTTCAAACAGGGCATTGCCATTTTTCAAATTCCGGGAGGCGGAGTGAATGATGGGGATCTTGGACTCCATCAGCACCCCGGTAATATCGTACACCAGCCCCACTCGGTCAGTGGCAATGACCTCGATGCCGGTCTGCATGGCTGTCTGGGGCGTGGCTGCCCACTGGACATTCACCCAGCGCTCCGCCTCAGCCGGGTCGTTCCGCTTCATGGCTGCCCGGTAATTGACACAGTTTTTGTTGTGAATGGAAATGCCGTGGCCACGGGTGATAAAGCCCACGATCTCGTCCCCGGGCAGTGGATTGCAGCACTGGGCATACTTCACCACGCAGCTGTCGATATCATCCAGAATGATGCTGCCCGTATTCCGGGCACGGACACCAGGATTCGGCGCTTCCGGTGCCGGAGCAGTTTCCTCGGTCTTGTACTGCTTGACGTATTTATCCCGAAGCCGGGACATGATCTTGGACAGCAGGATGCCGCCGTAGCCAATGGAGGCATAGAAGTCATCCAGGGTGGAGCAGTTGTGTCGTTTCAGGTCGTCCGCCAGGAATTCCTCCAGCTTGTCCTCGGGCACATGGATCTGGTACCGGCGGAATTCCCGCTCCAGAGCATTCTTTCCGGTTTCGATGTTCTCTCCCCGGCACTCCTTCTTGAACCATGCCCGGATCTTGGACTTTGCCTCGTTGGTCTTGGCGATCTCCAGCCAGGAACGGCTGGGGCCCTTTTTCGGATCCTTGCTGGTGATGATCTCACAGATCTGCCCGGTCTGGAGCTGATAATCCAGGGGGACGATCTTGCCGTCCACCTTGGCGCCGATGGTCTTGTTGCCGATCTCGGAGTGGATCCGGTAGGCGAAGTCAATGATAGTGGAATGGATGGGCAGGGCGATGGAATCTCCCCGGGGGGTCATGACCATGATCTCCTCCGGGGCAATGTCGTTCTTGATGATCCGAACGATCTCCTCGGCATCATCCGATGCCTGCTGGGCTTCAATGACCTGTCGGATCCAGGCAAGGCGCTCCTCCATCTTGTCCTTGCCCTGGACGCCCTCCTTGTACTTCCAGTGGGCAGCAATGCCGTATTCCGCCGTAGCATGCATCTCCCAGGTACGGATCTGTACCTCAAAGGGAATGCCCTCCCTGCCCAGTACGGTGGTGTGCAGGGATTGGTACATATTCGCCTTGGGAGTGGAGATATAGTCCTTGAACCGGTTGGGGATGGGACGGAACATATCGTGGATCAGTCCCAGTACATTGTAGCACTCCCCCACCGTGTTGACGATGATCCGCACGGCGTATTTGTCGTACACTTCCTCGATGCTCTTGTGGTTGACGAAGATTTTCTTGTAGATGCCGTAAATGCTCTTGACCCGTCCGTCAATCTGAGGCGGTGCGGAAAATTCCACGTCCTTGAACCGGTCGGCAATGCGCTTCTTGATGCTTTCGATGAACGCCTCCCGTTCCTCTTTCTTGATTTCCAGAATATGCTCAATCTCCGCATAGGCGTAGGGATCCAGGTAGCGGAACGCCAGATCCTCCAGTTCCTCCTTCACTGCCCGGATGCCCAGACGGTGGGCAATGGGGGCGTAGATGTTCATGGTTTCCAGGGCGGTTTTCCGCTGCTTATAGGAGGGGCGGTACCGGAGAGTGCGCATATTGTGGAGCCGGTCGCACAGCTTGATGATGATGACCCGGATATCCTGGGACATGGCAAGGAGCATTTTCCGCACATTCTCCGCCTGCTGCTCTTCCGGGCTGAAGATCGGGATCTTGTTGAGCTTGGTCACGCCGTCCACCAGCATGGCAACGTCCTGGCCAAAGCGTTTCTTCACTTCCTCCAGGGTTACCGGGGTATCCTCCACCACGTCGTGAAGCATGGCGGCACAGATGGTGTCCGTGTCCATGCCCAGCTCCAGCAGAATGTAGGAAACCGACAGCGGATGGATGATATAAGGCTGTCCGGAGGAGCGGGTCTGCCCCTCGTGAGCCTTGGCGGCAAATTCGTAGGAGGAGATGATCTTGCTCAGATCATACTGCTTGTCCTCCGTAAGAATTTTCTGGATCAGCATGTCTATGGTACATATTTCTTCCGGCATTGTGATTCCCCCAATCAAGTAAAACCGTTTTCAGCGAGCCTGTGCAGCTCCAGGAACACCTGGGATTCAGTGATCTGCACCTTGGCGGTCACCGGCAGCCGCCGCAGAGTCCCCGCCGCAGGATCCAGTGCGATCAATCCCCGCTCTGCGAAAATATCGCAGCAAATGCGAAATTTACAGTAGTTCAGATCCGTCCCGGCACAGGCGGCATACAGCGCTTCCAAGGGCATGTCCTCCTGACCGATGGCATTGTACACCCGGATCAGCTCCTGCCGGGCAGGCAGCATCCTGCCGTAATACGCCCTGGGCAGTGCCTCCTTCCGCCAGTAGGCTTCATAGCTTGCCCGGGCGGCAAAGTATGCGCTCTGTTTGGTGCCGGACAACCGACCGTCCCGGATCCTTGCCCGGATACAGGGCTTGCCGTTCCAGCTGTCCGCCTGGATGGTCAGCAGCAGGTCGCAGGCATCCCCCTGTCGGAAGGGCAGGGCATCCGGCTTGCAGAAAAACCAGAATGCGCTGATGTTCACGACTCCGTACCGGAGGGTGATCCGGCTGTGCTGCCCGTTTTTCGTAGAGGTCACCCCAGTGACGGATGCCCCCACCACCGCAAACAGCGGCTCCGGATTCTCCGCACCGAAGGGCGCAAGCACCTCCAGCCCTGCCGCCTGTTTGGGTGTATACAAAGCGGGGGGCAGCAACAAGGCGGAAAGCTCCGGTACGGGCATAACCGGGAACTGCTCCCTGGCATACTGCTGCACCAGTCGGTCAAATTCCGGCAGATCCGCCGCTGAAAGGGTCATGCCGCCGGCGCCCTTGTGTCCCCCCCAGTGCGTCAGCACCCCGGATGCGGCATGCAGGCACTGGTACACGGAAAAATCCCCGAAGGAACGGGCGGAGCCACGAGCAGTGTCCCCCTCCACGGAAAGCAGGAAACAGGGCTTTCCGAACCGCTCCACCAGCCGGGCGGCAAGTATGCCGATGACTCCGGGATGCCAGCCCTCCCCTGCCAGTACAAGCACCCGGGCGTGAAGCAGAGCCGGCTCCTCCCGGAGCTTCTGGTCGATCTGCTGCATGATGGCGTTTTCCGCAGCCTTCCGCTCCGTGTTCAGCTGATCCAGTTGAGCGGCAAGAGATTCCGCCTCCTGGGGATCATCGCACAGCAGCAGCCGAACCGCCAGGGTAGGAGAGCCGAACCTGCCGGCGGCATTGATCCGGGGTGCCAGCATAAAACCGATGCTGTGGGCATCCAGGGGCTTTTCTGCCAGACCTGCCACCTGGATCAGCGCCAGCAAACCCTCCCGTTCGGTGTTTTGCAGATACTCCAGACCCCGGCGCACCAGGAACCGGTTTTCCCCATCCAGGGGGACGATATCCGCCACCGTACCGATGGCGGCAAGGTCGCCAAACTGCTCCAGCGCCATATCGTAGCCGCCCCCGTCCAGAGCCGCAATCAGCTTCAGGGCAACCCCTGCGCCGCACAGGTTTTTGTAGGGACTGGGACAATCCGCCCGATGGGGATTGACCACCGCCGCCGCCCGGGGCAGGCATTCTCCCGGCTGATGGTGATCCGTTACCACCAGAGTCATGCCCAGCTGGGCGATCAGCTCCGCCTCCGCCAGGGCGGCAATGCCGTTGTCCACGGTGATAATGAGGGAAACCCCCTCCTGTGCCAGCTGCCGGATGGAGGCTTCGTTCATGCCGTAGCCCTCGCTGCGCTCGGGTATGTAAAACCGCACATCCGCCCCCAGACATTCCAGATAAGAGTACAGCATCACCGTGGCGGTGACTCCATCGCAGTCGTAATCCCCGTACACACAGATGGGCTTGCCGGATTCCACCGCTTCGTTGATGACCTCCGCCGCTTCCTGCATATCCCGGATCAAGAAGGGGTCGGACAGCTCATCCGAGCCAAGGAAATCCGCCGCCGCCTGTACCGTGCGGATACCCCTTGCAGCAAGCACCGCCGCACATAAAGGCTCCAGATCACTGCCCTTCGTCAGCGCACCCGCCGCTGCCTCATCCGGCCTGGTAATGCTCCATTTTTTCATATTCCTCTGCAAATCCGCTGCCTGGCAGGGATCCTCTCCTTTTCTGCGGCATCCGCCGCTTATTGCATCATATAATTATAGCATTCTATCCGGCAGATTGCAAGGGCAATGCAGCACAAAGCAGTGCATATCCGCAAAAGCGATCCCACACAAAATATTATGTCGGTTTTTTAAAAACGGGGCTTTCTTTTTTGCGGAATCCGTAGTATAATAGTATTATATTGTTTCTTCGCAGGCTTGAAGAAGCGGAAATGAAATCGGACGCATTGGGGAGCGTATCGGGTGAGGTAAATTATGCAAACACATTATTCATTGGGCATCGACGTGGGCTCCACCACGGTAAAAACCGTCGTGATCGACGACGCAAAGCAAATCATCCGTTCCAGATATCAGCGGCATTATTCCCGGATCAAGGAAACCGTTTCCGAACAGCTGGAGCAGATTGCCGGGGAGTACCCGGACAGCCTGTTCACCCTGTGCATCACCGGCTCCGCAGGGCTGGGGCTTGCCAATCATGCAGACCTGCCCTTCGTGCAGGAGGTGCATGCGGCATTCATCGCCGTGAAGGAAGCATATCCGGACACAGACGTGGTGATCGAGCTGGGCGGCGAGGATGCCAAGATCATCTTTCTGACCGGAGGCGTGGAGCAGCGTATGAACGGCTCCTGCGCCGGAGGCACCGGGGCATTCATCGACCAGATGGCAACCCTGCTGGGTGTCACCGCCGACGAGCTGGATCGACTGGCATTGCAGGCGGAGCAGGTATACCCCATTGCCTCCCGCTGCGGCGTATTTGCAAAATCCGACATTCAGCCCCTGCTGAACCAGGGAGCACGCCGGGAGGATATCTCCGCCAGCATCTTTCAGGCGGTGGTGGATCAGACTGTATCCGGTCTGGCACAGGGCAGACAAATTCAGGGAAAGGTGCTGTTCCTGGGCGGGCCCCTGTCCTTCCAGAAGGGACTGCGCAAGGCGTTTGTGCAGACTTTGGGACTGGACGATGCCCATGCGGTATTCCCGGAAACGGCGCCGGTGTTCGTGGCATACGGCTGCGCCCTGTTTGCCAAGGAAGGCGGCACTCCCATGCGCCTGTCAGACTGCCTGGAAAAGCTGCAGAAGGCACGGGGCGGTGAGCAGCGCATGACCGGCAGACGGCTGTTTGAGGATCGGGCGGAATATGAAGCCTTCATCCAACGGCACAAGCAGCACGACCTGAAGTATGCGGATCTGCACACCTACACCGGGGACGCATACCTGGGAGTGGACGCAGGCTCTACCACCACAAAGCTGGTGCTCATCACCGGCAAGGGAGAGCTGCTGTACTCCCACTATGCCTCCAACCAGGGGCAGCCTCTGGACAAGATCGCCGAAAAGCTCCGGGAGATCTACCGGGAAAAGAACCCTGCCATGCGGATCCGGGCATCCGCCGTTACCGGCTACGGTGAAGAGCTGATGAAGGACGGGCTGGGCATGGATTTCGGCATCGTGGAGACCGTCGCCCACTACCGGGCGGCATCCTACTTCTGTCCGGATGTGGATTTCATCATCGACATCGGGGGGCAGGACATCAAATGCTTCAAGATCAAGAATCACACCATTGACAGCATCATGCTCAACGAGGCATGCTCCTCCGGCTGCGGCTCCTTCATCCAGAGCTTTGCCCAGGCAATGGGATACGATATTGCAGAATTTTCCCAGTTGGGGCTGTTTGCACGGAATCCGGTGGATCTGGGGTCCCGGTGCACTGTGTTCATGAACAGCAGCGTCAAGCAGGCACAGAAGGACGGGGCAACGGTGGAGGATATTTCCGCCGGTCTGTCCGCATCCATCATCAAGAACGCCATTTACAAGGTGATCCGGGCAAAGTCCGTGGAGGAACTGGGGCAAAACATCGTGGTGCAGGGGGGAACCTTCCTGAACGATGCAGTATTGCGCTCCTTTGAGCAGGAGCTGGGCAGAAACGTGATCCGGCCTGCCATTTCCGGGCTGATGGGGGCATTCGGCGCCGCCCTGTATGCCATGGAGCATCAGAAAGCGGAGAGCACGCTGATCTCTCCGGAGGCGCTGGCACAGTTCAGCTACACCACCAGGGCGGCAGCCTGCAAGGGCTGTACCGCCCATTGCAGCCTGAGCATCGTGCGCTTCTCCGACGGGCATACCTACATTTCCGGCAACCGGTGCGAAAAGGGCGCAGGCAAGGCAAAGGGTACCTCCCTGCCCAGCATGATGACGATCAAATACGACCGGATCCTGCACACCAACGATCCTAAGCCGGCGCATCCCAAGGCAAGGGTGGGGCTGCCCATGGCACTGTCCTTCTATGAGCAGATGCCCTTCTGGCACGCCTTTTTCAACGCCCTGGGATTTGAAACGGTACGGTCGGAGGAAAGCGACAGAAACGTATACTACAAGGGGCAGCATACCATTGCGTCGGATACCATCTGCTATCCGGCAAAGCTGACCCACGGACATATCGAAAGCCTGCTGGAGCAGAAGGTGGATTTTATTTTCTACCCCTGCATGAGCTATAATATTGACGAAGGGGAAAATGACAATCACTACAACTGTCCGGTTGTGGCATATTACCCGGAGCTACTGAAGGCCAATAATCCAAAGCTCAACAAGCAGAATTTCCGGTTCCCCTATATGGATCTGAATCAACCAAAAAACGTGGCAAGAGTCATGCAGGAGACCCTGGCAGACTACGGCATCACCCGGAAGCAGACCAAAGCGGCAACGGAAGCCGCCTTTGCGGCGCAGAAGCAATACCGGGAATGGGTCATTGCAGAAGGGCAGAGGGTCATTGCCCAGGCACGGGCGGCAGGCAAGCCCATCATCGTGCTGGCAGGCAGACCCTATCACATCGACCCGGAGATCAACCATGGAATCCACAAGCTCATCACCTCCCTGGACATGGCAGTGGTGACGGAGGACTGCGTGGCGCATCTGGGACATGTACAGGATTTGCAGATCCTGAACCAGTGGACCTATCATGCACGGCTGTACCGGGCGGCAGAATATGTGACCACCCAACCGGATATGCAGCTGGTACAGCTGGTATCCTTCGGCTGCGGCATTGACGCCATCACCACCGATGAGGTGCGCTCCATCCTGGAGCGGAAGGGGAAATTCTATACCCAGCTGAAAATAGACGAGATCAACAACCTGGGAGCAGCAAAGATCCGGCTGCGCAGCCTAGTTGCCGCCATGGAACAGACATAAGAGTTCTGGTGCGATACAGTAGGAGGAAGTCCTGATATGGCAGAGCATGCAAAATTTACAGAAGAAATGAAAAAGACACACACCATTCTGGTGCCCA
>UMFP01062906.1_pt1 | contig 11255 bp, 10 predicted proteins | sample 1965031 | NCBI WGS metagenome assembly UMFP01 (sample SAMEA4836048, study PRJEB28245) | human gut metagenome | biome: gut microbiome; material: fecal sample | place: Denmark | collected 2008
AAGTAGCCTAATTTCCCTCCGGCAGTGCATACATATGAATGACCGGAGGTGATCGGATGCTGTACAGCTTTGCGGAATTGTGCCGCAAGGAAGTGATTGACGTGGAAAAGGGCGAAAAGCTGGGGTATGTGGACGATCTGGAATTCGATGCACAGACCGCTGCGGTTGCGGCTCTTGTGATCCACGGCAGGGAGCGCCTGTTTGGTCTGCTGGGCAGGGAACAGGATCTGATGATTCCCTTCCGCCAGATTCGGCTGATTGGTACAGACACCATTCTGGTGGTGCGTGAAGCGGAGCATGGAAGCACAGACAGTACAAAGTGTACAATATCCAAGAGATTTCATATTGAAGATTTATTTAAATAGACAAGAGAAAATCTCTTGCATCAGTATGAAAAGTGTGATATAATATTTTAGTAATTCACACGCAGCTGTGAACGGGGGTTGGTGCCTTGCAAAAGGTTGTTCCCGACGGGAATCGGCTGCGGCGGGAAAATTTTAAAACCAATAGGAGGACTACACAATGGGCGTAGTATCAATGAAGCAGCTTCTTGAAGCTGGCGTACACTTTGGTCACCAGACAAGAAGATGGAACCCGAAAATGGCTCCGTACATTTTCACCGAAAGAAACGGCATCTACATCATCGACCTGCAGAAGACTGTAAAGAAGCTTGAGGAAGCTTACATGTTCGTTCGTGATCTGTCCGCTGAGGGCAAGAGCGTTCTGTTCGTAGGCACCAAGAAGCAGGCTGGTGATTCCGTAAAGGAAGAAGCGACCCGTGCCGGCGCTTACTATGTAAACGCACGTTGGCTGGGCGGTATGATGACCAACTTCAAGACCATCCAGAGAAGACTGCAGCGTCTGGAGCAGCTCCACGCAATGGAAGCTGACGGCACATTCAACCTGCTGCCGAAGAAGGAAGTTATCAAGCTGAACCTGGAGATCGAGAAGCTGGAAAAGTTCATGGGCGGTATCAAGAACATGAAGCAGCTGCCGGGCGCACTGTTCATTGTTGACCCCCGCAAGGAAAAGATCGCTGTTGCAGAAGCTAAGAAGCTGAACATTCCGATCGTTGCAATCGTGGATACCAACTGCGATCCGGACGAAGTGGATTATGTAATCCCCGGCAACGATGATGCAATCCGTGCTGTCAAGCTGATCGCCGGCACCATCGCAAACGCAATCATCGAGGGCAAGCAGGGTGCTGACAATGCGGCTGCAGAGGCTGCACAGGAAGCTCCGGCTGAAGCTGAGACTGCTGAATAAAGAATACTTTAAAACCCGGATATGTTGCGATATATTCGGGTTTTCTATACGAAGCTTAAATCTGAAATGGAGGATTTCATAATGGCTAATTTTTCTGCTAAGGAAGTAAATGAACTGCGCAAAAGCACTGGCGTAGGCATCATGGACTGCAAGAAGGCTCTGATCGAGGCTGACGGTGATGTAGAAAAGGCAATCACCATTCTGCGTGAGAAGGGTCTGGCTACCCAGGCGAAGAAGGCTGGCAGAGTTGCTGCTGAGGGTCTGGTTGCTGCAATCGTAAACGAGGATCATTCCGTTGGCGCTATCGTTGAGGTGAACTCCGAGACCGACTTTGTTGCAAAGAATGCAGAATTCAAGGAATTTGTAAACAATGTTGCAAAGACTGTAATTGAACAGAACCCTGCTGATCTGGATGCGCTGAACAATGCAAAGATGAGCGGTTCCGACAAGACCGTTGCAGAGTCCCTGCAGGATCTGTTCCTGAAGATCCGTGAGAATCTGCAGATTCGTCGGTTTGAGCGCCTGGAGGGCATTCTGGTTCCCTATGTACACGGCGACGGCAAGATCGGCGTATTGGTTCAGGTCGCATGTGAGGCTGGCGCTAAGCCTGAGGTTCTGACAGTTGCAAAGGACTGCGCACTGCAGATTGCTGCAATGAATCCGGCTTACCTGTGCAGAGAGGAAGTTCCGGCTTCCGTACTGGATGAGGAGAAGAAGATTCTGCTGGCACAGATGGCTGAGGATCCGAAGATGGCTTCCAAGCCAGAGCAGGTTCGTGTAAAGATCGTAGAGGGCAAGGTTGGCAAGTACTACTCCGAGAACTGCCTGCTGGAACAGGATTTTGTCAAGGATCCTTCCATGAGCATCACCGAGTATGCAAACAGCGTTGCAAAGACCATCGGCTCCGACATTAAGATCACCAAGTTCGTTCGTTACGAGCGTGGTGAGGGCATCGAAAAGCGTGCAGACAACTTTGCTGACGAAGTTGCAAGCATGATCAAGTAATCGATAGGCTATATTCCATAAAGAGCACCGATGAAATTCGGTGTTCTTTATTTTTTTATGCGATTTTACTTTACAACGGGCAGGAAATAGTGTAAAATAAGATAGGGTGTGCTGGGTGAGATGGCGCATCCGGAACAGAATACGATAGAAGGGCATGATTGGAATGGAGCCGAAGTACAAACGGATTTTATTGAAGCTCAGCGGCGAGGCACTTGCCGGTGACAAGAAATTTGGATTGAATTATGATGTAATTACGGATATTTGCAGGAGTATCAAGAAGTGTGCGGATCTGGGTGTGCAGATCGGCATCGTGGTCGGCGGGGGCAACTTCTGGCGTGGCAGAGAAAGTGGCGGTATGGATCGAACCAGAGCGGATCATATGGGCATGCTGGCCACTACCATCAACGCACTGGCCATTGCAGATGTGCTGGAATCCCTGGGGGTTGAGGTTCGTGTGCAGACGGCGATCACTATGCAGCAAGTTGCAGAACCTTATATCCGGAACCGGGCGATTCGCCACCTGGAAAAGCACAGGGTTGTGATCTTCGGATGCGGCACCGGCAATCCCTTCTTCTCTACGGATACAGCAGCAGCGCTCCGTGCCGTAGAGATCGAAGCCGAGGTATTCTTCAAGGCTACCATGGTGGATGGGGTATATGACAAGGATCCCCACCGCTACCCGGATGCCGTAAAGTACGAGACCCTCACCTACAGCGAAGTATTGGCAAAGGGACTGGCTGTTATGGACAGCACCGCAGCTACCCTGTGTAAGGATAACGGCATGTCCATGCTGGTATTTAATATGGAACGCCCTGACAACATCTATGACGCTATCATGGGTCAGGATGTGGGGACATTGATTAAGGAGAATTGATTATGAACGAACACATCAAGCTCGCAGAAGAAAAAATGGACAAGGCGCTGCAGCACCTTGCCGCTGAATTTGCTTCCATCCGTGCCGGACGTGCGAATCCGGGCATTCTCGATAAGGTAACTGTGGATTACTACGGCACGCCCACTCCTGTAAACCAGATGGCTGCTGTCACCGTATCCGAAGCACGGATCCTGCTGATCCAGCCCTGGGACGCTTCTATGATCAAGGCTATCAACAAGGCGCTCCTGGCTTCTGATATCGGCATCACACCTACGGATGACGGCAAGGTGATCCGTCTGGTATTTCCCCAGCTGACCGAGGACAGACGTAAGGAGATCTGCAAGTCCATCAAGAAGTATGGGGACGAGACAAAGGTTGCAGTGCGGAACGTGCGCCGGGATACCATGGAAAAGTTCAAGGCTATGAAGAAAAACAGCGAGATTACAGAGGACGAGTTGAAGGATGCAGAAAAAAAGATCCAGAACATTACCGATAAATTCTGCACACAGACCGATTCCATGGTTTCCGACAAGGAAAAGGAAGTTATGAGCCTGTAAGCCCAATAATAGAGAAACTGATTTGGAGACGATATGGCATTTTTATCAAAACAGACTGCGCCGACTCTGCCACCGCCGGAAAAGCGTCCCCGGCACATCGGCTTTATTTTGGACGGAAACGGCAGATGGGCAAAAAAACGGGGACTGCCCCGAAAGCTTGGGCACCGTGAAGGCGCCAAGACATTCAAAACCATTGCCCGTTACTGCCGGAATCTGAACATTCCCTATATTTCCTTCTACGCCTTTTCCACGGAAAACTGGAAACGACCCAAGGATGAAGTGGACGCATTGATGAAGCTGTTCGACCAGTACATTGATGATGTGCGGGAATTTTTCGACCTGGAAACCAAGTTGATTTTCTTGGGGGATAAGGAACGGTTTACCCCGGAGCTGCGGGAAAAGATGCTTGCGGTGGAACGGGATACTGCCCACTTTGACAAAATGACGATGATGATCGCCATTAACTACGGGGGCAGGGATGAGATCGTCCATGCGGCAAAGCAGGTGGCACAGCTGGCAAAGGATGGTCAGTTGGATCCGGATACCTTGACGGAGGAGCAGTTTGCCCAGTACCTGTATACAGCCGGTGTGCCGGATGTGGATCTGCTGATCCGTCCCAGCGGAGAGCTTCGCCTGTCCAATTATATGATCTGGCAGTGCGCATATGCAGAATTTTATTTCACCAACGTGCTGTGGCCGGATTTTTCCCCGAAGGAACTGGACAAAGCACTGATCGACTTTGCCGGTCGGGGCAGAAGATTCGGAGGGGTGTGAGATGGGCATACGTCTGATCTCCTCCGCCGTGGCAAGCGCCATTGCCATTGGGGTTTTGCTGTTGCATCATACCATCGTATTCCCCATTGCCATTGCGGCGGTTTGTGTGATTCTGCTGTTTGAGTTGTTCCGGGCTGGAGGGTGCCTGAAATTCCGGCTGCCTGCCGGGATTGCGTTCCTGTACGGCATGGGACTGCCCTTTCTGGTATACTTCGATCAAACTGCCTTCCGCCCGCTGGTGGCAGTCTCTGTCTGCATTTTGCTGCTGCTCAGCTATATTCTGCTGCACGAACGCATGAGCCTGTTTCATGCACTGCTGATGGTATTCGGCACTCTGCTGATCCCATACTCCATGTGCTGCTGCATTACGCTGAACGAAAAGGACGGCATTCATGGTATTATTTATGTGGTCATGGCGTTGTGCGGTGCCTGGCTTGCGGATTCCGGCGCATATTTTGTAGGGACATTCTGCGGTAAGCACAAGCTTTGCCCACAGATCAGTCCCAAGAAAACGATAGAAGGCTTCATTGGCGGCGTTGTCACCAATGGCATTCTATTTATTGCCTTTGCAGCAGTTTACAGCCGGATCATGGCTGCCCGGGGAGACATATTCACAGTGCATTATATAACCGTGTGCCTGCTGGGTATGGCATGTGCTTTGATCGGAACGGTGGGGGATCTGACCGCTTCTCTGATTAAGCGGCACTTTCAGATCAAAGACTATGGCAACATTATGCCGGGGCATGGTGGACTTTTGGATCGGTTCGACAGTGTATTGCTTGTGGTACCGTTTTTCTGCGCTGTGCTCCAGCTAACACCCTTGTATAGCTTTTAAACATAAGGGGCTATTTTCCATTGCGGGGTAGCCTCTTTTTCCCGTGTTAACGGGTATCTTCATTGGAGGGATGGACATGAAATCAGTCGCATTACTGGGCAGTACCGGTTCCATCGGTACCCAGGCATTGGAGGTTGCCCGGCAGCATAAACTGAACATAACCGCATTGGCTGCCCACAGCAGCGTAGAAAAACTGGAACAGCAGGCAAGAGAATTTTCTCCCCTGTGTGTTTGTATCTACAACGAAACACACTATTCTGACCTGAAGCAGAGGCTTGCGGATACCGACATCCGGGTTCTGTCCGGCATGGATGGTTTGTGCGAAATCGCACAGCAGAAGGAAGCTGATATCTTTCTCAATTCCGTGGTGGGTATGGTGGGACTGCTGCCTACACTGACTGCCATCGAAGCGGGGAAACCCATCGCTCTTGCCAACAAGGAAACTCTGGTTGCAGGCGGTGCACTGGTCATGGAGGCTGCAAAGCGGAAGCATGTATCCATCTATCCGGTGGATAGTGAACATTCCGCTATTTTTCAGTGTTTGCAGGGAAATCAGCGTTCCCAGCTGCGGAAGATCATCCTCACTGCCTCTGGTGGACCATTTTTCGGAAAGACCCGGGCGGAACTGGAGCATGTAAGCATTGCGCAAGCGCTGAATCACCCGAACTGGAGTATGGGCAGCAAGATCACCATTGACTCCGCTACTTTAATGAACAAGGGGCTGGAGTTTATTGAGGCCAAGTGGCTGTTCGATTTGCAGCCGGATCAGATCGAGATCGTGGTGCATCGGCAAAGCGTGGTGCATTCCGCAGTGGAGTATCAGGATTATTCGGTGATTGCACAGCTTGGTGTGCCGGATATGAAGATCCCGATCCAGTACGCACTTCTGTATCCGGATCGGATGCCTTGCCCCACAAAGCCCCTGTCTTTGACGGATTACGGCACGCTGACCTTTGCAAAACCGGATCTGGAAACCTTTGATTGCCTGCGCACCTGTATTGACGCCATCACCAAGGGTGGCGCATATCCCTGCATTGCCAACGGTGCCAATGAAGCGGCTGTGGCACATTTCCTGGCAGGGGAGATTCCCTTCCTGCGGATCGGCGAACTGGTTGCAGCTGCTGTTGCCCATTTCCCCTTTATGCAGCTGAACTGCTATGAAGATGTCATGCAGGCAGATGCACAGGCTCGGGCATTTGTGGAAGAAAATCTATTGTGATTCTCCGGGCAGTATGATACAAAGCATACAAGACGGCACTGCCTACATTGAGAAAGGTGTATTATGGTAAAGATCATCCTTGCAATTTTCATTCTGGGCGTGATTGTGGCGCTCCACGAATTCGGTCACTTCATCGTTGCCAAACTCTGTGGCATCCGGGTCAACCAGTTTGCCATTGGCATGGGGCCGGCGATTCTGAAAAAACAGTGGGGCGAAACAGAATATTCCCTCCGTCTGCTACCAATTGGCGGTTTTTGCGCCATGGAAGGGGAGGATGCGGACAGCGAGGACTCCCGGGCGTTCGGCAAAAAAAGCGTACCCCGGCGTATGGCGGTTGTGGTTGCAGGTGCGACCATGAACATCCTGCTCGGGTTTGTGCTGCTGATTATTACCACCAGCATGGGTGATGCCATTACCACCACAACCATCAGCCGCTTTCATGCGGACGAAAATGGAAATTCCACTTCCTCCAGTGAAAGCTGCGGTTTGCAGGTGAATGATACCATTGTCCGGATCAACGGCATGCGGATCCTGACGGATACGGATCTTTCCTATAAACTGCAATACACCAACGAAAACGATTTTACAGTGGATGTGCGCCGGAACGGGGAGATTGTGACCCTGGAGCATGTGCGCTTTGAGGATACTGCAACCACCGGCAGGCTGGACTTCTGGGTATACGGTCAGAAAACTACCGTTGGCAACGTGCTTGCCTACGCAGCAAAGGACACCGTGTCCATTGCCCGGATGACCTGGGTGGGACTGCTGGATCTGATCCGTGGAAACGTGGGATTCCACGATATGTCCGGACCGGTAGGCATCGTCAACGCCATTGGAGAGGCTGCTACCATCGGGGAAACCCTCCGGGAGCATGTTATGTCCCTGTTGGCACTGTCCACCCTTGTGACCATCAATCTGGGATTCTGTAATCTGCTGCCTTTACCGGCACTGGATGGGGGAAGACTGGTATTTCTCATCATTGAAGCCATCCGCCGCAAGCCTGTCAAGCCAGAGCATGAGGGCATGGTACATTTGGTAGGCATGGCACTGCTGATGCTGTTGATGCTGGCAGTGACCTATAACGACATTGCAAAACTGATTTAATAAAGGAGAAAAATCATGCGAACAATAAAACCGGTAAAAGTAGGGGATTGCCTGTTGGACGGCAAGCATATTTATATCCAGTCCATGCTGAACCGACGTTCCGATGATATTGCAGGCAGCGTGGAACAGGCGCTTGCCCTGGAACAGGCAGGCTGTGAAATTGTCCGTGCAGCCATTCCGGATATGGACGCAGTCCGGCTGGTGGGAGCGCTGAAGGAAAAACTGCGCATTCCACTGGTGGCGGACATACACTTTGACTACCGACTTGCCATTGAAGCCGCCGCCGCTGGCGTGGATAAGATCCGGATCAATCCGGGCAACATTGGGGATATGGATCGGGTCAGACAGGTGGTAGAAGCCTGCAAATCCCGGCAGATTCCCATCCGCATCGGGGTCAACTCCGGTTCTCTGGAAAAGGAGCTTTTAGCAAAGTACGGAGCACCTACTCCGGAGGCGCTGGTGGAAAGCGCACTGGGGCATGTGGCGATCCTGAACCGGTTCGATTTTGACGATATCGTGATCTCCATCAAATCCTCCGATGTACCCACCATGATCCGGGCATACCGGCTGGCGGCACAGAAATGTCCTTATCCGCTGCACCTTGGGGTCACGGAAGCGGGCACGGAGCGCATGGGGCTGATCAAATCTGCCATTGGCATCGGCGCTTTGCTGGCGGATGACATCGGGGAAACCATCCGGGTTTCTCTGACGGATGATCCCATCAAGGAAATTGCTGCTGCCCGGGATATTCTCAAGGGCGTGGGCAAGCGGAAGGGTGTACAGATCGTATCCTGTCCCACATGCGGCAGAACCCGGATCGACCTGGTGAAAGCGGCAAAGGAAGTGGAAGCCGCTGTGGCAAACCTGGACAAGGACATTAAGATCGCAGTCATGGGGTGCATCGTCAATGGTCCGGGAGAAGCTCGTGAGGCTGATATCGGCGTGGCAGGCGGCGACGGCTGCGCCGTGATCTTCAAAAAGGATCAGTGCCTGCGCAAGATTCCGGAATCGGAGATCGTGCCGGAACTGTTAAAGGAAATCGAAAAGCTGTAAGGTGATTGCATGGAATTGAAACTGGCTGACTTTTTGGCGGATCTGGCACCGGAACTGCCGGCTGCCGCACTGGAAGGTATGCTCTACCGTCTGACCTATACGGAAAATCGCACGGAAATGACCTTTCATGTGCGGTACGACCAGGTTCTGGATGCAGAAACCATGTTTGCCTTTGAAACGGCACTGGAGCATCGGCTGTCCCTGTCCCGGGTGACCCTTGCCTGCCGGTATGCGCCGGAGCTGTTCACCCTGGAAACAAGCTATTCATCACTGATTTCCCAGCTGAAACGGCGCATGTCCGTGCTCAATGGCTTTCTGGATCATGCCGGAGTGAAACGGGAGGCGGACAAGCTTGCCATTTCTCTGGTGCATGGGGGACGGGAGATCCTGGAGCAAGCCGGATTCTGCCGGGCTTTGAGCATGCTGATTCAGGAGCAGTACGGCTTGCAGCTTCTGGTAGAGCTGTCCGGAGAGAACGCTCCCCCTGCCACCCAGCATGAGGAACTGATCGCAAAGGTTGCAGCAGCCATTCCTCAGCACCGGGATCAACTCACTGCGCCTGCATCCGGCAGTACCGGGAAAGCAGCAGCTCCCAAGGTGGTTGCTGCCAATGCGGCGCTGCTGCATCTGCCCTTTGAGGTCGAAGAAGGCTCTGCCCTGGTGATCCGGGGCGGCACCATCAAGGAACAGCCCATTTCCCTCCAGGAGGCTACCGGCAGACTGGATACCAAGGTGGTGGTATGGGGAGATATTTTCGACATACCAGACCGGAAAGAGGTCAAAAACGGACAGAAAACCATTCTCAGCTATTACATCACCGACTATACCGGCTCCATTATGCTGAAAATGTTCATTGACACTAAAAAGCTGTCCGAAGCAGCATACGACAAGCTGAAAAACGGCTGCACGGTAGTTGCAAAGGGGAATATTGAGTTCGATACCTTTAATAAGGACATCACCATGATGCCCATGGATCTGATGCTGGTGAAGCGGAAGATCCGCATGGACAATGCACCGAAAAAGCGGGTGGAGCTGCACATGCATACTACCATGTCCGCCATGGACGCTGTCAGTTCTGCATCCGATCTCATCGCCCGTGCCCAGGCGTGGGGACATCACGCCATTGCCATTACGGATCACGGAGTAGCTCAGGCGTTCCCGGAAGCCATGAACGCCATCGGCAAAGCGAAGGATTTTAAGGTGATCTACGGCTGTGAGGCGTATGTGGTTAACGACATTGCGGAGCGGAAGATTCTCATCGGAGAAACCGACAAGACCGTCAACGACACTATCATTATTTTTGATGTGGAAACCACGGGACTCAGTGCGGAACGGGATCGGCTCACGGAGATCGGTGCCATCAAGGTCAAGAATATGCGGGTGGCGGACTCCTTCCACACCTATGTGAACCCGGAACGTCCCATTCCTCCGGAAATCACGGATCTGACCGGAATTCATGAGGGCATGGTGGCGGACGCTCCAAAGGCACCCCAGGCGCTGAAAGAATTTTTCGCCTTCTGCGGAGAGGATCCGGTGCTGGTTGCCCACAACGCCCGGTTCGATACCAGCTTTATTGATGCGGCTGCAGGCAGGACAGGGCAGCAGTACGCTTATGCTTACATAGACAGTCTGGTGCTGTGTCAGGCTATGCTGCCGGATCTTGCAAAGCATAAGCTGAACGTTGTGGCAAAGCACCTGAAGCTGGGGAAGTTTGACCATCACCGGGCAGACAACGACGCTATGATGCTTGCAAAGATCTATCTGGAACTTGTGGGACGACTGATCACGGAAAAAAAGCTGGAGTATTTGTCGGAGCTGAACACCAAGGTACAGAAGATCGATGCAAGGAAGCTGAAATCCTTCCACCAGATCATTCTGGCGAAGAACCAGACCGGACTGAAAAATCTGTACCGGCTGATCTCCTACGGACACATTGACTGCTTCTACAAAAAGCCTTTGATGCCAAAGTCCCAGCTGCTTAAGTACCATGAGGGATTGCTGTTCGGCAGTGCCTGTGAGGCGGGGGAACTGTTCCGTGCCATGGTGGACGGCAGACCCTATGCGGAATTGCTGGAGCTTGCGAAATTTTATGATTATCTGGAAATCCAGCCTCTGGGAAACAATGCGTTCATGCTCCGGAATGGTACGGCAGAATCTGAAGACGATCTGAAAAACTGGAACCGGATGATCTGTAAGATCGGGGACGATCTGGGATTGCCCGTGGTCGCCACCTGTGACGTGCATTTCATGGATCCCAAGGACGGAAAATACCGGCAGATTTTGATGGCTGGCAATGGCTTTAAGGATGCGGATCAGCAGGCACCCTTGTATCTGCGCACCACTGATGAAATGCTGGAGGAATTCTCTTACCTGGGACAGGAAAAGGCATACGAGGTAGTGGTGGAAAACACAAACCGGATCGCCGATCTCATTGATTTTGTACGTCCCATCCCCAAGGGCACCTTTACCCCGAATATCGAAGGGGCGGAGGAGGATCTGACCCGGATCACCAACAACCGGGCAAGGGAGATCTACGGGGATCCCCTGCCGGAGATCGTGGCTAAGCGG
>UMFP01057394.1_pt1 | contig 11184 bp, 8 predicted proteins | sample 1965031 | NCBI WGS metagenome assembly UMFP01 (sample SAMEA4836048, study PRJEB28245) | human gut metagenome | biome: gut microbiome; material: fecal sample | place: Denmark | collected 2008
CGGCGTGCCCACGCCGATATCATCGCTCTCGATTTGGAAGTTAGTTCGGTACTCGGTGCTGATTTCCGGATGCAGCACATGAGGCGCGATCTTGGAAGGCCTTTTCACTTGTAGAGGCGGGGCGAGCGCTTCTTCCTGGTCATCCAGCAAGGCTTCCGCATTGGGATAGGTTACGACCTCGCCGTCTTTGACGGTGCTGATGGGCAGAGCATCCAATTCTTCGTCCGTTAGGCTCTCAATTTCGGAATCGTCTTCTGCCAAATCTTCCGTTTCTCTGAATACCCGTGTGCCGTCCGCACCAAACTCCGCCTCATATCGGTCAGTCTCTCGCGCTGCTTCCCGGTCTGCCTCTAAAGATAGAATATCTTCGTGAATCTTCAGGAGGTTTTCCGGCGTGAACTCGATATAATCGCAGTCCATCTCATAGTCATTTTCAGCTTCTATGAAGAACGGAGTATTGATGTCCGCAAGGAACTGATCCGACATTTCTTCAAGGTCATTTCGGAAGTCGGCGGCGTTTTCCGGATGGTTGGCAATGTCATACTGCTCGACAAGCTCTTCAAAAACAGAGAAATCAAGGTCACCGGAAACATACTGTCCACCTGCATCTGCATCGGGATTGAAGTAAATCCAGTGAACCTTGTTACTGCCGGTGTCAAGGGATATTCTCGCCTTCGTATTGTCTGCGACAGGGGGTTCTTCCACGGCTTGCAGCAGCCTGTCATTCAGCGGATTTTCTTTGAGCCGGTTATCGAACTCTTCACGAGTCAGCTCTTTGTTAAACAGCGGGAACTGTGTATCAAAGAGGACGACCTTCTTCTCGTCAAAAGACAGCAGCTCGTATTCCTGCGTACCGATATAGACCGTATCACCAAGATGATAGCGGTATTCCTTCTGGGGCTCCGGCGGAGGGTTCAGCTCATCAAAGGTCGGCTCAAGGGACTTCGCCACATCGCTGTTCAACGCTTCCAGCATGGCTTCGCACCGTGCGGTCAAGTGGGTGTTGTCCGCAATGATCGTATTCATTGCTTCGCGCATCATGGGGAGGATGAAGTCACCCTCCGCAGTACGGGCGTGCATTTTCTTTTCGCCCACGCTGAACGCACTCCAGCAGCTTGAGAGATAGTACAGATTCAATGCTTTGCTTTCCTCACCAAGCTGCGTCACGAAGTCATTGTAATCATAGACAATCGACCGGAACTCATCAGAGATTTCACATCGTTCCTTATGCACCTCTGCCTGCTCCCGGTATGCGGGATAGTCGTTCCTTTCGGCCTGGCTCAGATAGCGGTCGGTGCGAATCAGCTCCCCGATCCGCTTCTCGACCTTGTTCCACCGCAAAAGCAGTTCCGCATCGGGCCGAGAGATTCTGCCTCTGTTGATTTTGATTCCCTTGGCATCGTGGCTTTCATCGAGATTTCTGCCAGAAACGGCAGGATATGCGCCGCCGATGCCGTATTCGTTTTTCAAAAAGGCGATATTGTTCTCGGAAGAATCCTGTTTGAGAAACTGCTCATAGATGCGGAATTTGCCCTGATGGATGCCGCTGCCCCGTGTCAGAATGGCGTCGATGTCCTCCTGAGAAATAGAAAAAGCGGAGGACTTTTCTTCCTCCGCTTCTGCGATGATTTCCCGTTGCTGTTCAACTGTGGGAAGTGTTACGCGTAGATCAGGTCGTTCAGAATCACTTCCTCCGCCGAGTGCCGGATGGAATTCATCATCTGCACCCATTTCATCTGATCTTCCGCTTTCAGGCGCTCCGTCACGCCCTGCTTCTCTGCCATCTGTCGGGTCAGGCGTTCCATCATCTCGTTGGCTTGCCGGTCCACTTCCTCCAGATGACTGTTCAGTGTTCCGTTCAGCAGCATCCCGGTGTAGATCCCATCCCGGTGTTTGCGGAGGAATGTCCGCCGCAGCATTCCATACTTCCCAAGCTTCGGGCTTTCCGGCACGGTCAGATCGGGAATCAGATAGTCCCCCTGCATCGTATAGGTCAGTTCCATGTTCGTTGCTCCTTTCCTTGTTTTCTGTTCGGTTCTTATGATACGCAGAAGAACCGGTATGCGCAAATGTGCGAATCTTCCGCTTTTCCTCCTTCTCCATCTCCTTGACGGTTTCGCCCATTTCCCGGATGACCATCTCAGAAATATCACTGACTGCGGCACCGAGCACGGAGATAACCTCCACGGTGTTGAAGTCAAAAAGGTGGCTGAAATCCTCCCGGTCAAAATACCGCCTCGGCTCATACCCCGCACGGGAGAGTGCCATAAAAGCGACGCTGCTTTTCAGCGTGGTTTTCAGCCACGCCTCAAGGCTTGTGTCATCCAGCTCCTCCAGAAAGCTGCCGGCTTTGACAGCGTTCAGCTCCATGAGATAATCTGAAAGATTATCCTCCACGGCATAACCGGAAATATCCATGAGAAGGTGCGGGAAATCTCTCGGCTCCTCCACATCGCCGAAGCTGGCCTGAAGGCTTTCCGATACCGCATATTCGTACTCCGGCTTCATCTGCCAAAGGGTGATGTTCCTTCCGGCACGGCTGTTGGTGTCGGAGATATCAAAGACATGTCTCAGCTTGTAGGGAACATCTCTGTCGATCAGCAGCGCGATGCCTTTCGTGCCCTTGTTTACCCATCTGCCGAGTTTATTCCATGTGTCGATTTCCGCACACGCCGTTGCATCCGGCTTCTGCGCATGGATGAGCAGCTGCTCCTTAAAGCTGTACTTGTAGTTGTTTGCCGCCGTAATCAGAAAATCGGTATATCGGTCGGCATTGGAGGCGATACCCCTGGCAGTCTGGGATGCCATCTCCAAAATGATTCTGTATTTGCTCGGCATGGGAACTCCCTCCTTATCTTACTTTGATCGTGACCTCAACGGTCTGCGCATTCTCTCCGAGGATCGATGCAAATAAAAGCCCGGTTCTGGCGTTGGACACCTTCGTCACAAGCTCATTCAGCCGGCAGACGGTGGTATTGATCTCTTTCTGGTTATCTGCGTAATAGTAGCCCGTTTCATCGCTGCAAATAGGAAAGCCATCCTGTCGCAAGGCACTGATCTTGCGGCGAATATTTCGTCCGTCAAGCAGAAACAGCTTTTCAAGCTCCTTGCTGTGGATGGCATTTTCTTTGCCAATATGATTTTTACGGAGATACTCGCAGATGGCTTTCTTCTTATCCATAGCTTCTCCTTATCTCGCAGGTTCGTGGTCTTTTTGCTTATGAACCGCCGGTGGATTCTTCTCCATGTACTCCTTCACGGTAGTAAGCGTGCCCTCATAGTTCCAATCGTTTTCAGGATCAATGTCGCGGTAGGCGTTTCTCCTATCCGGTCGGGGCTCCAAGCGAATGGGTCTATTGGAAATCAACGTTCCCCAATGATTCACCATGATCCAGTTGGCAATCTGAACCGGCTCGCCCTGTTGGTCATCATCGTGGCGAACCTCGTACATGTACATGCCCTGTGGAACGGTATCGCGGTCTACCCGCAGGCAGGTAAAAAGCATGGGATGCCCCAGAACCGTCACATCCTCAAACTTCTCTGTCATGGCATTTACCCTCATCGTGCTTCACCCCTTTCCTTCGGCTTTCTGTGGGAACTGTCCTCTATGAAAAGTCCTTTTGGCAGTGTATCCAGGTCGTTCAGAAACGCACGAGAAATCGTCTTGCCGTTCCGGTCTCGGTAGAGAACGACGCACAGCGGCTCTCCGTGATAGAGCGACTCCTTCAGATCTTCCAGGAAGCGCTGCTCATCGCTGTACTCAACGCTGCTGCATACTTTTCCGTTGAAAGCCAAATAGTCCAGTCTGGCAATAGAACTTTCGCTCGGCAGTGCGTGGTTCATCGTGCTTCACCTCGCTCTCTCTGCCTGGTTGGAAAGCTCCAGCCGTACACTTTTCCGATCTCATCGCCAAGCCTGCGGGTGACACGGACAATGTCTGCCCTGGTGGCTGTGCCGTTGTAGATTTTTTCTTTGAGCCGGTCTTTCTGCGCCTGGGAAACATTGTCCTTATATACCCGATAGAGATAATGGTTTGTGCCGTCATGGTGGGTGTCATCGCACCGGAAGTCTCCGTTTCGGTCCACATACCATGTGGTGTAGTCGTAATCAGAGTAAAGGCAGTCACGGATATTGCCGCTGGGAATTTCTTTGTATCCCGTGCGCCTGCCATTCCAAAGCCCCAGATCGGCAACAACCAGTATCGGCTGCGAAAGCTGGATGTCCAAATTCAGGCGTTCGTCCTCAAGATAATGCCCATTTTCCTCATACATCATGGCGACGCGCTCGTCCTCGGAAAGCGTCGGATATTCTTCCTCCATCCAGTCTTTCCACTCCTCATAGTCAAGGTCAGCATTGGACCAGATGCGATAATCGTCCTTACTCATCGTGCATCACCTCTGTCCTTCGGCATCACAGGTTTTCCGTCCGCATCGTAATTTCTAGGGTCTGCGGCGGGCACCTGAAAGCCGAACATAGAGCCGGCCTTCATGGCTTCTTCCTGCGCCTTGCTGACGCCGAGCTTTGTGTTGTACTCATTCACGATGCTCCGGGCTTCGTCCTTGTCGGTAACGGGAATGTCCGTCTTGAAGTAGCCCTTTTCACCGCGCTTGATGATAATGATTTCGTCGCTGCCGGAAAGGACGCTGTAGCACTGCTCGGGCAGGTTGTCCCGAATCGGCTCGCAGGTATGGCCGCCGTATTCCATGCGCTCGGCAAACTCGCAAATGTGATAGAGGTTGCTCCCGATCTCCACATGGTAATCGTCGATATACCGGCAGGTGCGAATCTGGTCTTCATTCCACGAATAGTGGATTTTCACCTTGCCGCCATCCGGAATGCGAAACAGCTCCTTGTAATGGCTGTCAATAAAACGGATTCCTTTCTCTGCGTCCTTCAGGTGCTGATCGAGCCAATCCCGGCGATAGCAATAGCAGTACAGGTTGTATTCGCCTCTGTCCGGGTTCAGGCGCAGAAGATAGGCATATTTTTCGGTATCCACACGAACGCCATAGTAGCCCGGCTCCTCCTGCATCCGGCTTTGGGGTGTGCAATAGCAGTACTTGGCAAGCGCCCTGCGGTTATGAAGAATGTCGCCTTCCTCACGCAGAGAGTTGATTACATCATCAAACTCTGCCTTGAACTCATCGGTTTTCAGCTCTTCCCGGAAGTCAAACCAACTGCTGAAAAAGCCGTTGCCGTCCGTGTCCATATCAGCCCGGAGGTGGCCGATCAGTCCGGTTTGCATGGAAATCTGCGTGCTCTGGCGAAAGGTATATTTGTCCTCCGCCTCGATCATTGCTCTTTTTTCATACTCGATCATCTTGCGTCACCTCTTTCTTTAGTCGGTTTCTTTTCCTGCGCGTGCATCTCTTTTGCTTTCTCCAAGCCCTTCTGCGCCCATTCGGGAAGCTTCTTTTCCTCCATGACGCCGAGAAAATCCGTGCGGTAAAAGGAGGTCTTTCTCCCGTCGTACAGAGAAATGCAGTAGCAGGTACGGCCTCGCGCATTTGCCTGCGCACCGAAGCCGCCGGTACACAGCATAAGCTGATGATTGGCGTGGCGAAACTCAGGCCGGAGAATGCTGCCCTTGATGACAACCACCTTGTTCTCGATGGAATCTTCGTAGGAAACCGGCGCGCAGCTTTCTGCCATGAGTTCCTCATTCATGCCGACTTCCTGACAGGCTCTTTCGTTTTCCTGAATAATTTCCTCGGCTGCGTCTGCTACGCGCTGTCCGAACACCTTTGCAATCTCCGCAAAATCGTCGCTGACCAGCACCCCGGAATAGCGCTCGAAAATGGCGTTGGTCTCTACGAAGCAGCACATATACCGTTCATCCTTGTCGGCGTTGGGATTCTCGCCCAGAGCAATATCCTTGTGCCCGATATACATGGAATACTTTACGGAGTAATCTCCGATTTTTCTTGTCTCTTCCATAGCGTCTCCTTTTGCAAATGGGGCGGCATCTTTTTGCGGATGCCGCCCCTTGGCGTTTTTACTTTCTGTTCTTCAGGCGAAGAACGATCAGCCCTGCAATAATAAACACCACAAGACCGATGCCGATAATGACCTTAGCGCTCATGCTTACCTACCTCCTTCTTTTTTCGGAAGGTAAAGAAGGCCGCTGCACCTGCGCCGATTGCAGAGATACCGGCAAGTGCCGCCCAAAGAGGCATATTGGTGGTATCTCCGGTTTTGGGAATATCCGTAACAGGCTTGAGCTTGTTATGGAACTTGGCAACGACCGTCTTTCCTTCGTGAACGGTTACAGTGACATTTGCGGGAAGCTCATACTTTTCGTTGGCTTTGTTGGACACCTCGGAGATCACATAATCGCCGATGCGCAGGCCATCAATGTGGATCTGCCCCTTTTCGTCGGTCACAAAGTCCTTGCTGAAGGCATTGCCGGTGATATCCGTGCCCTCCACGCGGAAGGTAAAGCCCTTCAGCACGCCGTCATCCGAAGTCTTTTCAATGCGGATGCCTCCGGTCTGTGCCTGGTTGACAAAGCCCTTTCCAGCCTCATTTTCCACGACGACGGTTTTACCATCTTCCTTAATGGAGAAACTGTAGGTCTTCTCATCAAGGAAGAAGCCCTTGGGGGCCTCAGTTTCCTTCAGCGTGTAATCGCCGTAGGGCAGATCATCCAGCTTGTAGACGCCGTCGGACAGCTCCTCCATCTGATCCACAAGCTTTCCGTCACGGTATACCTCAAAGACTGCGCCGCTCAGGTGATGATCGGGATAGTCTTTATCCACCTTGGTCAGCTGAACGCTGCCGCGAATGCGCTTGTTGGTGATCTCGATCTCGATCACAGCACCGTTCTGATCTACCTTCACAGTATAAGGCGTGTCATCCAGCACATAGCCCTCCGGTGCAGCGATTTCACGAACCACATACTCGCCATAAGGGATGTCCGCAAAGGTGAAGCTGCCGTCCTCTGCGGAAACGGTGGTCAGGATAGGCTCTGTGCCGTCAGTAAGGAACAGACCGATGGTAGCTCCGGCCAGCGCCTTGCCGTCTTCATCCTTCTTCATGCCGTGGATCTCCCCGTAGATCATCTCGTTGGTAATGCTCTTTCCGTCATTGACGGCAAGCTCCACAACGGGGATTTCCTGACCGGCATAGGCAAAGATCACAGGATACTTCTCATCAGAGAGCATATAGTGGCTGTCGGTGCTGATTTCCTTGACATAGTAGCTGCCGAAGGGAACATCGCTCTTGAGCACGGCTTTCCCGTTTTCGTCAAGGGACAGAATCTCAATCAGTCCGTCTGCCGGAATGACAGAGCCGTCTGCTGCGGTAAGCTCCTCGGCGGCATAGAAGCCGAAGGTCACGGCGGAAAGCTCGTTATTCATACCGATACCGAACTGCTTATTCTGCTCCAGCACCTTGGAAAGAGAAATCCGCGCCTTCTGTCTGTCATTGCAGAAGCTGGCAGCCGTTTCGGTGATCTCAATCTCCTGCCCGGCATAGACAAGCTCTGCGGTATGGGCGTCCTTGTTAATGACCATGCCGTCGGGGGCTTTCATCTCAGTGATTTCGTATTTTCCCAGATACAGCGGCTTGCTCTCCGCCATGCCATCTGCGCCGGTGGTCACCGTATCCACCACCTCGCCGGCACTACAGCGCAGCGCACCATCCGGGGTGTAGATGTCCTCCGCTGCCTTGATCTCATAGGTTGCTCCTGCAAGACCCTGCACCGTATAGACCGGCTGATAGACCCCGTCCGCCGCCGCAACAGAGGCAAACACCTCGCCGGTTTTGGAAATCTTGATGATGCCCTTCTGCGCGTAGTTGCCCAGCTTCACTGCAACGATTGTCACGCCGCTTTCCTCGGTGGAATTCTCTTCGGTCACATCGAACTTGACCGCCTCATGACTGAGCACATAGCCGTAAGGAGCGGAGACCTCCTTGAGGGAGTAGCCCTTGCCAAACTCCAGCTTCTCCGGCGTGATGAGCATGCCGGCGTCATTGGTGTAGAAGGTGTCGATGGTGGTAACCTCCGGATAGGTAAAGGTCATTTCCACCTTGGAGCCATCCGGGCGAAAGATTTGGAAACCTGCTCCCGCATAGGGAATGGTATTGCCGGTCTCTGCGTCCACCTTGATGACCTTAATAAAGGACTCGAAGTTGGCATTGTTGATAAGGTAGCGGTAGGTCTCACCGTCCTTGGCAATAAACACATCAAAGTCGCTCATCAGCTCACGGCCCTCCCAGCCGGAGACCTGATGCACGGTATACACGCCGTAGGGCAGGTCCTTGCTTTGGGCAAAGCCGTTTTCATCGCAGGTCAGGTAGTCCCGCTCCGTATCCTTTGCCGCCTCATAGCTGCCGGCAGATTTCAGATAGACGGCGAATACTGCACCCTCCTCGGGAGTTTCGATCTGCGTATCGCCGTTATCCGAGTGCTTGATGATGGCGATATTGCCCTTCTGCACCTGCTCGGCAACAGCCACAGCAGGCGCAGCGTTCAGCTCAACGGTGTAATTGGCCGCCTCTGCACCGACAGGATAAACGGTGCTGTCCAGAAGATAGCCCTCGGAGGGGCTGATCTCACGAATCGTCCAGTCGTCGCCGCAGACATAATAGCCGGTGGTAAACTGGCCGTTCTCGTCGGTGTAGTAGGTATCCACAAGCTGATCGCCCTTATAAATGCCGTAGGCGGCACCGGCAAGCGAAGCGTCGCCCTGCGCCGTTCCGACCTCACAGTCACTCTTAGTGACAGTGACATTGAATTTCTTGAGGATGTTGGAAAAGCTCTTATTGGTTACACTGTTCCATTCCACTGCGGCGCTCTGACTGTCGGGAATCACATAGCGAATGGCGGCGTCCATCTCCTCCAGCGTGTAGCCGGTGCCGATGAGCACATCCTTGAAAGCCGCCACACCGTTTTCATCGGTAACAGCAAATTCATCCACGGGCAGACCGCTGAGGGAGGTTCCAAAAAGATGGAACTTCACACCCTGGTTCAGTCCGTCCTCGGAGGTCTTGGTCACGGTCAGATCACCGCGGCGGAGTACATTGTTGAAGGAAACCGTCGCCGTCTGCCCAGCGAGCACGGTAACACGGTGGCTTTCCTGGGGTACATACTTGTCGTAGCTCTGTTCAGTGACGGTATAGACACCGGGCATCAGATTGTCGATGCGAATTTCACCGTTCCGGTCGGTGGTAACGGTCTGATTGACGCCCTCGCCGGTGATGGTGAAGGTAATGCCGTCCACCCTGCCGTCCTCGCTGGTCTTGATGATTTTAGCGCCGCCATAGCTGACCTTCAGCTTGAGAAACGCTCTTACAGGGTCGCTGACGGAGGCCGTATAGGTGATGGTATCCTGAACGCCGCCGTTGGGGCCGTACTTATAGTCCGTCCAAACAAGAACGCCGCAGCGGGAAGCGCTTCGACTTGCGGAGATCGTCACATTACCGGTAGGAGCCGTATCGGTGGTGATAGTGAGCGTATTGCCCGACACGCTGAAATGAAAGCCCGTCTCACTGGCAGAGAAGGTAAACTGTGACAGCACGTGGTTGGTATCCGTGAGCTCGGCAATGTACTGACTGCCGTCCCACGCAAGCTCAATGGTCTTTGCGCCGCCGCTGCTTCTGCTCATAAAGCTCGGGCAAACGGCGTGGCTCTGCACGCTGGACTCGATGCTGTCGTAATAGTCCATGATTCGGCTATACAGCGGATGATTGGGGGAAACCAGCGACAGGATCTCGTCATAGCCGCCGGTGCTCACATGGTCAAAGTCCGCATCGCGCTCGCCCACAACCGTTTCCCAAACGAGCAGCTGGGTAGCGAAGGCGTGGGCCAGCTTATCCGCATCGGAATCATTCTGCGATCTCCACGAGGTGGAAAGGTTGCCCTGATAGCCATACTGCATGATACGGCCCAACAGCAGCTTAATATCGTCCGGCTCGATGGTGTTGTTGTACTGGCTGGGATAGTTATCCCAAAAATCCTCACCGAAGCCGTGATAGGTATCGCCGACATTTCGGGATAGGCCGGGCTCGATGCAGTAGCACACCTTCCCGTCGAAGGAATCCATGCAATGCAGGGTAGTATAGTTGCTGGAGCCTGTTGCCCAGCCGTTCATATAGTTTTTCGCGGAGTGTCCCCATGCGTCCTCGGAGTAAATCTGAGCAGCGTCCCCGTCACGGGGGAAGGAAATCATATAGGACTCCGCTGTTTCGCTTGCGGCGAAGGCTGTGGTCGTGCCAAAGCCCGCAAGCACGGTGAATGCCATGAGGACTGCAAGCAGTCCTGACATTCCTCTTTTGAAAATCTTCTTCATTCGTTCTGTCCTCCTTCAAGGCATGAAAAAAGCACCGTGCTTCCACGATGCTCATTTCGGTGTATTGATTTGTTGATGCTTATGCGTACCCAATATAGATCAGGTAGCTGCTTGTGCCGACGCATTCGTACCAGATCCAGACAGCGGTTATCTCCCCATCCTTCGCATATCTGTTCAGGCGTGAGTTAATGTCTCGCTCCAGGTAGATGCAGGTCGGCTTCGCGGTGATCGGATTGTCCCAGCAATCGGTTGCTGAGCTATCCAAGGTCAGCCCCAAGCTCACCGCCGTGTTTTTTGCATAAGAAATCCAGCAGTCGATATCAAATGCGGGCTCGGGCTCCGGAGTCGGTTCCGGCTCGGTTATCGCAGGAACGGACGGTTCCTTTGTGGGACTTTCTGTTTTCTCCGGCTTCTCCGGAAGCACGGGGGCCTGTTCGTTTTCTTCCGGTGTCGGCGCATTCGATTCTGTGGGTGCGCTTACCGGCTCAGAAGAAATAGCAGGGTCGCTTTCGTGCTTGTCCTCATTTGGTATGCAAGCTGTTGGATCGGCGGCTTCTGTCGGTGCTTTGGTGGGAGCGCTTGAATCTGTGGATACCGGCTCAAAGGAAGCAGGCGTTCCTTCCTGCAGCGTGGGAGCCTCCGTGGTGTTTGCTGCCGCTTGCCCTTGCAAGGGCTCTGCGGCGCATCCGGAAAGCAATACAGAAAGCAGGAGCGCGCACAACATGAGATTCTTTTTCATGGGATGACCTCCTATGGCTGTTTTTCTCATATTGTACGAACGCACCCGGTTTTTCTCAACTGTACCGCCTGCCTATTTTTCTTTTGAGCTGGTATTGCCGGTAAATGAGGGGGGGAGAGTGTGAGAGGGGGAACGGCGCTGACGCAGCGTCAA
>UMFP01028503.1_pt1 | contig 10953 bp, 8 predicted proteins | sample 1965031 | NCBI WGS metagenome assembly UMFP01 (sample SAMEA4836048, study PRJEB28245) | human gut metagenome | biome: gut microbiome; material: fecal sample | place: Denmark | collected 2008
AATACAACCGCAGAAGCAATCTGGAAGTAGAACAGGTACTTACGCCCTACACCGCCCTGCAGGAGGCAATCCTACAGATTGCGGGCGTTGGGATGATGCTGGCAGCCATTCTGCTCTGGATCAACGGCACCATGACCATAGCCAATGCGCTGATGACGCAGGTCATGTCCTTCCTGGTGTTCAACCAGATCAAAGCCTTTGGCATGGGCGTGTCCATGCTGCGGCTTACGGCGGCTGCCATCGACCGCACAGTGGAAACTGAGCAAATGCCCCGTATGGACGAAAACGGAAAAGCCATCCAACCGAAAACACACGAGATTGTGTTCGATCATGTGAACTTTTCCTATGGGCAAAAGCCGATCCTGCACAATATCACCATGGCCCTGCCGGATAAGACCACAACGGCAGTCATCGGTCCCTCCGGCAGCGGAAAAACCACCTTCTGCAATCTGATCGCCCGGTTCTGGGATACGGACAGCGGCAGTATCCGAATCGGCGGCTATTCCGTAAAGGATTACACGCTGGAATCCCTGATGAATCAGATCAGTGTGGTGTTCCAGAATGTATACCTGTTTGCGGACACCATCGAAAACAACATCAAATTCGGCAGTCCCGATGCAACCCACGAACAGGTGGTGGCAGCGGCGAAAGCGGCATGCTGCGATGAATTTATCCAGACGCTGCCGGAGGGCTACAACACCATGATCGGCGAAGGGGGCGCCAGTCTTTCCGGCGGGGAAAAGCAGCGGATCTCCATTGCCCGTGCCATGCTGAAAAATGCACCCATCGTCATCTTGGACGAAGCCACAGCCAATGTGGACCCGGAAAACGAGGAGCGACTGCAAAAGGCAATCGAGGCACTGACCCGTGATAAGACGATCATAATGATCGCACATCGGCTGAAAACCGTCCGCCATGCAGACCAGATCCTGGTCATTGACCACGGCCGTATCGTGCAGCAGGGCAAGCATGCGCAGCTGATTTCCCAGCCCGGCATCTATGCGGACTTTGTGGGAGGCAAAAAGCAATCCACCAGTTGGAAGCTGTAAAACAGACTTCTTGAAAACAATACAAAGCAAAACGGTATGATTCTCAGAAATCATACCGTTTTTGTGTACAATCCATCAGCCGTTCTGCTGATTGACGCTTGCGATCACTGTACTCAACAGATTTGCCGGGAGCTGTTCATACCGCAGGAAGGTAAAGGAAAATTCGCCCATGCCTCGTGTGGACTGCCGCAGATACAGGGCAAAGTCCTGCATTTCCCGCATGGGCACCTCCGCCTGGATCAGGGTCATGCCCGGAGCAACCGGCTCCATGCCAAGCACACGTCCACGACGCTTGTTCAGCTCGCCCATCACATCACCGGTATTTTCATCCGGCACCGTCACATTCAGACTGCCGATGGGCTCCAGCATCACCGGATCCGCCTGTGGCAGACCTTCCTTATAGGCAATGGAGGCAGCCATCTTGAATGCCATTTCAGAGGAATCCACCGGGTGGTAGGAACCATCCACCAGGATCGCCTTCAAGCCCACCACCGGACAGCCAGCCAGCACGCCCTTCCGGACGCATTCCTGCAAGCCCTTTTCCACTGCCGGGAAGAAATTCCGGGGCACGGCTCCGCCGAATACCCGTTCCTCAAATACCAGATCATCCCCCATGCAGGGCTCAAACTCGATCCACACATGTCCGTACTGTCCATGACCGCCGGACTGCTTCTTGTGCTTGCCTTCTACCTTGACCTTTTTGCGAATGGTCTCCCGGTATGCAATGCGGGGCACTTCCAGCTGTACATCTACGCCAAATTTATTTTTGAGTTTGGCAGCCGTCACCTCCAGATGCATGGAGCCAAGACCGCTGAGGATCTGCTCTTTCGTGAAGGCATCCTGCTGATAAGACAAGGTCTGATCCTCCTCCAGCAGCCGGGCGATGCCTGCGGAGATCTTGGTTTCATCCCCCTGGGATTTCGCCTTGACGCACAGGGAATAGCAGGGCTTGGGATACTGAATGGGAGCAAACCGCAGCACACGCTCCGGAGCGCACAGGGTATCCGACGTACCCGCAGAGATCTTCGCAGCCACTACAATGTCCCCTGCCGCCGCAGAAGCAACCTCCTCCTGCTTCTTGCCAAGCAGGACGTACAGCTTGCCGATCTTTTCCGTTGCGCCGGTTGTTGCATTCAGCACATTCGCATCCGCTGACAGCTTGCCTGCATACACCCGGATAAAGCTCATCTTCCCTACGAAAGGATCCGCAACCGTCCGGAACACATAGGCTACCAGAGGCGCCGCAGGGTCACAGGCAACCGCAATGGGATCCTCTTTCTGATCCACTCCAATGGGCGCATCCACCTCCTGCGGAGCCGGCAACAGCAAATCAATCTCCTTGAGCAGCATATCAATGCCTGCAAGGGTGGTGGAGGATACGCAGACCACAGGGGTAATAATGCCCTTGTTCATACCATTGTGGATGCCATCGATCAATTCCTTCTGGGTAAAGGCTTCCCCTTCAAAGAACTTTTCCATCAGTGCCTCATCGGTTTCCGCCACCGCCTCACTGATGGCGGAGATCAGACCCTCCAGCCGGTATTCCATCTTTTCAGAAACCTCCGGCGTGGGCATATCCGTTTCTACGGCATTGCCCTTGTCGTCGTATTTGTACGCCTTCATTTCAATCAGATTCACATAGGAAATGATCTGACTGTTCTGGATCACCGGAACCACAACCGGGCACACAGTGGGACCGAATACGGTTTTCAGCTGTGTCAGGGTATTGTAGAAGTTAGCGTTGGGATCATCGATCTTGGTGATAACGAACATCTTGGAACGCCCCAGCTTTGCAGCGGCATCATAGGCCTTGCGGGTGCCCACCTTGACGCCGGATTTTGCAGAAACGGTCAGCATTACCGTATCCGCAGCCTGGATGCCCTCCAGCATACCGCCGGCAAAGTCGAATAAGCCCGGTGTATCCAGCAGATTGATCCGGTTTTCACCGCTGGAAAAAGACGACAAAGTGGTATTGATGGAGATCTGCCGCTTGATCTCCTCCGGATCATAGTCGCTGACTGTATTTCCATCTGCACACTTTCCCAGCCGATCCGTAGCCCCTGCCTTATACAGCAGCGCTTCCGCCAGGGCGGTTTTGCCGGATCCCAGATGACCCGCCAGTGTAATGTTTCTGATTTTTGTTGCGTCTGACTGTTTCATGTTACTCTCTCCTTCGCCAGTGTGCGCCCGGAGGCTGCAAACTTGAATATGCTGTTATTATAACGCAATTGTTAAAATTCTTCAACCCTTTTTGAAGAAATTCTACATAGCATTGAGAAAACACAGCTCGTTTTTGTGCATACTAAACAATATTGTAAGCTATCATCTTTTCATTCTACTCAATATTCAGTCATACGCAGGCTTACAATAGAGGTGATACATGCAGAAAATATGACGGCACACTTGAATCTCTGCATGAGAAACCACGCAAACTGCTGATTATTTCCAGACTCAGCTTGCCGTTCACCTTCACAAATACAATAACTTGCCCATGCGCCCTCTTTCCTGGCTCTCTCCCCTTTAGATTCCTGTACAATACAAGCATAAAAAAAGACGAAAAAACCACCGTAAACACGATGGTTTTTTCAACATATCAAAAAGGTGGGTAAAGCTGCTTTGCAATCAAACACTCAGTTGTTTGTAGTATCAGTAACAACCAGTTCCTCAGCAGTAATCAGATGTGCCAGATACCGTGCGATCTGCGTCAGGTCACTTGAATCCACATTTGTATCCTGGACGCAGTTTGCATTTGCAAGACCTTCTGCGGAGATTGCGGGAATACCCTGATCCTGTGCAATGTACCGAGCCAGCAGAACGATATCATTGATCTCGACCACGCCGTTGCAGTCTACATCGCCGTACAGGGTAGCTACAGTCTGGGTGGTTGTAGTGGTTGTGGTTTCGCCAGCCTCTGTACTGGTCTCAGCAACCGTTGTGGTAGTAGTCGTCGTGGTACTTACTTCTGCCATGGTGGTTTCTGCTTCCGTTGTGGTTGTGGTAGTCTCCTCTGTTGTAGTGGTGGTCACAACAGGCTCAGTGGTGGTAGTTGTGATCGGTGCATCCGCATACACGGAGCATACCTTAGAGGTTTCCTTCCAGCCATTCTTGCCGTTCACTACAACCTCGCCCCAGTCAGCAGACAGGGTGCCGCCGGCATTTGCAGAGGACATATCCAGATATTCTACCGGGCTGCCGTTGCCGTACCAGCTCCATGCCAGCCAGCCGATCTGAACATCCTTGCAATATTCCATAATGTATGCTTCATCAACCTCACCGTCGGAATGCTTGTAACCAAACTCGCCGATTACCAGGCAAAGATTCCGGGTCATAATGCCGTCAATGACGCTCTTGATTGTAGCAGCGTTGCCGCCTGCGGTACCATACATATGTACAGAGAACATCACGTTCTTCTCCGGGTCAGATGCCAGCACTGCGCTGCCGCCGTCCCGAACGGTCACATAACCCTGACCCCAGCCGCCTGCGTCACACATGATGCAGTGAGTCAGACCAGCGTCACGGATTTCCTTTACAGCAGCAATGTAAGCGCTTTCCCAGCTACTGGTATTGGTGTTGCCCTGCCATTCGTTGGCAATGTTGATGATGACCGTATCCTCGTGTCCGATCAGGGCGGACTTGATCTCGCTGAAATACTTTGCAGCATTCAGCAGCAGATTTGCATCATCCTTACCGGTCACATCGTGAACCTCCAGAACGGCAATCAGCTTATACTTTTCGCACAGACTGATGAGATTTGCAACCTCGCCTGCTGTGTTCTTGGTATACTGCTGACCATCGGACAGTACGATCCGGACTGTATTTGCACCGTAAGCCGCAATTTCCTTGAGAGTGGCTTCTTCGTTGCCCTCCCACTTGTACCAGGTGTAAGCGTAGTTGGTACCCCGCATTTCAAATGCGTTCTGGTTTGCATCCCGCAGTACTGCGCCATCCACATAGAACCCATCCTTCGGCTCAACCACCTCGCCGCTGCCGGATTTCTCCAGCTTCCAGCCGTTCAGAGTAACAGAACCGCTGACGGTTGCAGTCTCGCTGGTGGACATGATCATCATGTTGACACGCTGTACGTTATACAGATCTGCAATCGTCACCAGAGAATTGGTCTGGGTGTCTGCATCATAGTACCACCATTCCTCTGCCTTCAGATACAGGGTCACATCCTTGGATGCGCCGGCACTGACAGTGATATTGTCACTCTGATGCCACTTCCAGGACGATCCGGTGTTGACTGCTGCTGCAAAGCTGATGTCACTGGCGCTTTCGTTGGTCAGCGTAAAGCTCAGCGTATCATACTCGGACCAGTCTGCCCCGTCAAAGTTGTGGTAAAATCCAGCTGCATTGCTTGTACCGTTGTCCGTATCAGCAAAGCTGACTGTGACGGAATCCGCACCGTTGGTCACGCCGGTGGTACCCTCCTGGTATCCTTCTGTGGCAGACCATGCGAAGCCGCCCAGGCCATCCGCAGCCATAACACCAAAGGTGCCTGCGGCAGATGCGGTAGCCATCATTGCGCATGCAGTAGCGCATGCAGTAGCGCATGCAAGTAGTTTCTTCCCTCTCATCAAAAATCCTCCTTATTTTTTATAAGCAAACGAACTTAAATAAAGAAATACGGCTTTATTTAATAGCCATGCGTTTCTTTACTTCCTCTACATTTTACACAATTATTTTTCCTGTGTCAAGAGATTTTTCAGAAATAGTCCAAGTTTTTATTTTTATATTAAATAAAGCTATCATTTAATCTGTAGCGTTACATGCATCCCATTGTATAATCCCGCCGGATCCGGCAACAATATTTCACAGAACTACCGGTTCAAATGTGCTGACCGCCGCAGCGGCACCGATTCCACCCAACGGCGGAGAAACGGAGTGAATATGAAAAAGTCAAGATCCAGTGCATCCAATGTACTTGCAGGAAAGGGGTTTTACATTGCTTTATCCCTATGTGTTGCCATGGTGGGCGCCGCCTGCTACTTTGCCTATACCCAGACAAGCAATGACCTGTCCGCCCAGTTGGAATCCAGTCTCCAGTCAGAACAGAGCGTATCCTTTACAAAAGAAAATGTGCCGAAATCCACAACCTCCGCACCTTCCACCACCACATACACCCGGACAACCACTACAACACCTGCTGTCACAGAAGCTATGGTGCCTGCAACCGCAGAACCCGCAGCCGTTCAATCCGCCCCGGCAGCCCCGGTAAACAAGCCGACCCCCACCCCTAAACCGGTGATGCCGGTAGAGGGTGATGTGCTCAATCCCTTCAGCAATGGGGAACTGGTCAAATCCGCAACCACTGGTGCCTGGCAAACCCACAACGGTGCCGATCTTGCCGCAGAGATCGGTGATGATGTGGTGAGCATTGCGGCAGGAACGGTCAAATCCGTTGAGGAGGATGGCCTGCTTGGGGTATGTGTCACCATCGATCACGGCAACGGCATCGTCAGCCGCTACTGTAATCTGAACAGCGGCGTCACCGTCACCGCCGGAGACGAGGTCAAGGGAGGCGATGCAATCGGTGCCGTAGGCGATACGGCGGAAATCGAAAGCGCTGATCCATCCCATCTGCATTTTGAGGTATACCGGGACGGAATATTCATTGACCCGGTGGCATATATTCAGGGCAAAGCAGAATAAACAAAGCCGGCAGGTGCAGCGGATGCGTCTGCCGGTTTCTTGTAATACATGCGTTTGGAAAAAATGCTTGCATTTTTTGAAACAGTATGTTATAATAGAATCGCTATTTTGGGGTATAGCCAAGCGGTAAGGCAACGGACTTTGACTCCGTCACTCGCTGGTTCGAATCCAGCTATCCCAACCATATACACCGGGACTCACGCATTTACGTGGGTCTTTCTTTTTGCCAGAATCTAAAATCATATACCCTGCATGGGATTTTTTTCAGATTCAGAAAAACTTTCCGCCGGAATGGTTGCATTTTTATATAGGGCGTGTTATAATAAGGTGTGGAGTCAAGTATGAATCCCAAAAAAGAAATAATCAAAAGACAAGGGGAATTTACATATGGCAAGACGACGTCGCGTCAGATGGGATCGTATCCTCATTACCGGGCTGATCCTGTTTGCATTGATTTTCATGCTCTATTCCTGTTTCAGCAAGGATGAAAGCGGAACCGACGAACCACAGAATACCACTGCAGCACAAGTGGAAACCACCCAGCCGGTAAAAAAATTTACCGTCACCCTGGACGCCGGACACGGCGGCAATGACGTAGGCTGTCACAACGGAGATGAAACCCGCCTGGAAAAGGATGATAATCTGGCAATCACTCTGGCAGTCCAGAAGGAATTGCAGAAATTCCCCAACGTAGAGATTCTGATGACCCGTTCGGACGACACATTTATTTCCCTGGAAAATCGCTGCAAGGTGGCAAACGAAGGGCACTCGGATCTGTTCATCTCCTTCCATCGGAACAGTGCCACAGAAGGCAACGGCGTGGAGATCTGGATCAACGAAAACTCCGAAACGGGAGACGCTCTGCTGGCAAGCAATATTCTGGCTGCGCTGGAGCGGGTGGGTGTCACCAAAAACCGGGGCACCAAGGAAGGCTATCGGGATGCGGACGGCAAGAATTACTATGTCAACCGGCACACCGACATGCCCAGCTGTCTGACGGAGCTTGGTTTTCTGTCCAACGAGGAGGATAACACCTACTTTGATACCAAGCAGACGGAATATGCCAAGGAAATTGCACAAGCCATCATCGACACCGGCAAGCAGCTGAATCTTTATAAAGGAGAAACAGCGCCTGCCCAGTCTGAACCGGCAAGCACAGAAGCCACTACATAAACCACGATCCCCGCATGCAAGTGTGGAGATTCCTTATATACAAAGGAGGGAACGGGCGCCGGCTTGTATGAATCTCCGGATTCTGCGCACCCTAAAGCTATGAGTAAATTATCGAAAGAAGCGAAAAAACGGCTGCTGATCGTAGCCGCATACATCATTACCACCATCGCCATCACGCTCCTGCTCTTACCCTGGATCCGACAGCTTTCCACCAATGACGGCAGGATCGTCATGAAGCAGCGGGTGGAGTCCTACGGAGCCTTTGCCCCGGTGATCTACATTCTGCTGCATGTGTTTCATGTGATCATTGCCTTTGTGCCTGGCGAGCCAATTGAACTGCTGGGGGGCGTGCTGTTCGGTACCATCCCCGGCACCCTGTACGGTCTGCTGGGTGTCATCATCGGCACTGCCATAGTGTTCCTGCTGGTGCGGAAATTCGGCAGACCTCTGGTGGGATACTTTGTGCCGGAGGAGAAGATCAAAAACCATCGGCTGCTCCAGGACGAAAACAAGCTGGAATGGGCGGTATTCCTTCTGTTCTTTATTCCGGGAACCCCGAAGGATCTGCTCACCTACCTGGTGCCCCTGACCCGGATCAATCCCACCCGGTATCTGCTGATCGCCACGCTTGCCCGGATCCCCTCCATTCTGTCCTCTGCCTATATCGGCAGTTCCTTCGGGCAGGGCAAATATCTGGTGAGCCTGATAGCATTCGGCATCACCGGCGGCATCGGACTGATCGGTATGCTTATCAACAAGCATATTGAACGCAAAAAATAGCATGAACAAGGCAAGTGTTTCCGCTTCTGCGAAAATGCTTGCTTTTTCTCTGCTTGTATGCTATAATATTCGTATCTTACTGTGTTTTCTCACATTAGCACTCTAAAGCGGATACTCAAAGGAGGTTTCACTATGATTTGTGATCTGCATTGCCATACCAAATTATCCGACGGCTCTCTCGGCATCGAGGATATCATTATGCAGGCAAAGCGCACCGGCATCGACTTTTTGTCCATCACCGATCACGACACGCTTTCGTCCTTCTCCAGAGCAAACATCTTAGGCGAACGTTACGGAGTCCGTATCATCCAGGGCGTAGAGCTTTCCGCATGGGACAAAGCCCGGAACAGCAAGGTACATATCCTCTGCTATGCACCCAAAAAGCCGGATCGGCTGGAAGGACTGTGCCTGAAATCCTGTGAGATCCGGAAGGCATGCAGCAAGGAAATGGTGGAAAAAGTTATGGAGCGGTTCCCCATCACCCTGGAAAGCGTTATGCGGCATGCTACAAGCTCCAAGAGCATCTTCAAACAGCATATCATGCGGGCACTGATCGACTACGGCTATGCCCTGGAGTTTTACGGTGAATTAAACGATGAGCTGTTTAATCTGGAGAATGGATCCTGCCTGGTAGAGCGGGAATATCCGGATGTAAAATTTGTACTGGATCTGATCCATTCCGCCCGGGGCGTGGCTGTCATGGCGCACCCCATGCTGTACCACAACGTGGAGCTGCTGGTGGAGCTTGCGGAAATGGGCAAGATCGACGGCGTAGAGGTGGATCACTACACCGCAAACGAGGCACAGCGGGAAGAGCTGCGGAAGATTGCGCAGAAGTATAATCTGATCGTAACCGGCGGCTCCGATTTCCACGGGCTTTACAATGCGCAGCCCACGCATCTGGGCAGCAACAGCACCAGCAAGGAAAATCTGGATCGGATCATCAAGCTTGCCAACAAGAAGGAGGCATAATCCATGAAAATTTCTTATCAGCCCCACGGCATCTGCCCTCGCCGCATCGACATTGAGGTGGAGGACGATATCGTACAGAACGTGCAGTTTATCGGCGGCTGCAACGGCAACACCAAGGGCATCAGCAGTCTTGTAAAGGGCATGAAGGTGGAAGATGTCATCGACCGGCTCCGGGGCATCGACTGCAACGGCAAGGGCACATCCTGCCCCGCACAGCTGGCAAAGGCCCTGGAAGAAAACTTTACATGAGATCCATTCTGATCGAACGCATCCTCCCCGCACTGCTTCTGTGCGGGGCGCTTGTGTTTTTGCTGCCCATGTTCGCAAGGATCATCAACGCCGGAAACCTGCTGGGATTGGGACTATGCCTGGGGGGATTCCTCCTGTGGTGCTTCAAAGCACCGCTGCATCAATGGTGTATTGCCCACGGGGAGCAGCTCTGGTTTCGGATCACCAGTCGGACAGTTCTGGGACTGTGCCTGTTGGGAGTGCTGCTGGCAGTGGGTCTGACCGGCGGCATGCTGTACGGGGCATACGGCAAACGCACGCAAAATGCGGACGTGGCTATTGTGCTGGGCTGTAAGGTAAATGGCACCCGCCCCAGCATCATGCTGCAGCAGCGGCTGGATGCGGCTTACGCCTACTGGACGGAGCATCCGGACTGTCTGCTGGTGGTATCCGGCGGCAAGGGCAGCAACGAGGACATCAGCGAGGCTGCCTGCATGTATCAGTACCTGACGGAAAAGGGAGTGCCAGCTGACCGGATCTTACAGGAGGATCGCTCCACCAGTACCCGGGAAAACCTGCGTTTTTCAAAAGAATTGCTGGTGGAACAGGGCTGCATGCCCAAGGAAATCGCCCTGGTCACAAACGAATTTCACCAGCTGCGGGCAGGCATGATCGCCAAGGACTGCGGCTGGACTGTCAGCAGCATCCCGGCTCATACACAGCCCTGGCTTATCCCCACCTACTGGGTGCGGGAGTGGCTGGGGATCCTCCACCATACCCTGCTGGGAACGGAATAACAGCACTCCCCCTTCCAATATATAAAAGGCTGTGATTCACTGACTTTGCCTTTACTTTTTGTCGGATTCATGCTATACTGGTCCTATCCGAACGAAAAGGAGCATACTATGAAAAAACATTTCTGGCTACTGGCTTCAGCCCTCTCCATGCTGCTGGCAGGTTGCAGTGCCCAGGAGGCAAAGCCCGTTGACGCTGTCCCTGCAGCAGAAGCATCCACCACCGCAGCAACGGAACCCGGCACCACCGCTGCGAATCGCACCACCACTGTCACCACATCCACCACCACAACAGAAACCACTGT